>Ga0180223_1000095_pt1 | contig 190555 bp, 176 predicted proteins | sample eDN5th30CKraftOP_FD_151337 | JGI IMG/M metagenome (GOLD analysis project Ga0180223, IMG submission 151337) | Enriched Organic Plus compost microbial communities from Emeryville, California, USA - eDNA 5th pass 30_C Kraft OP (version 2) (version 2) ...
CCGGAGGTCTTCATCCCGGCATTCGCGCGGGCGGCCCTGCAACCCCAACCAGCGATGCCGCCCGCGCTGGCGCCACGACCATCATTGCACTAACAATCAAATTGGACCCGTCCGTGGGGGCCGATCAGGCTGACCGTCGGGTCGCCGGTCGCGGCGAGCTTGCGGACCACGGCTTCGGTGTCGCGGAAATTCTTGGCAGTGGCAAAATCGGCAATAATGGCGCGCAGAGCCGCTTCATCCGACTGGGCATTGGCCGCGACCGGAAAGAGAAGCAGGATGAAGGCCAGTATGCGCAGAAAGAACATTGTTTTTCCGTCGCTGGCGCTGGAACGGGCTTTCAGGAAGCTGCCCGCTCAATTCGACTGGGGCATCCGGGCCGGCGGCGGCGTTCGCCTGCCGGGTCCGGTGCCGTGGAACCTTCCGGGCGAGCACTGGCCCGCCCGGAAAATCGTAAGCCTGGCCGCACGATGCGGTCAGGCTTGGGCGATCAGTTCATGCCTGCGCCGCACTTTCCGGTGACGACGTTGAAGTTTCCGCAGGAGAGCGGCGCGCGCCAGTCGGCGATCAGGTCCTTGGAATCGGGCAGGAAGTCCGACCACTCGTCACCGACGACAAGGCCGGAGGTTTCCCACACGGTTTCCATCTGGCCGTCGGCCTGAATTTCGCCGATCAGCACCGGCTTGGTGATGTGGTGGTTCGGCATCATGGTCGCGTAGCCGCCCGTCAGGTTGGGAACTGACACGCCGATGATGTTGTCGATCACGGCGTCGGCATCGGTGGTGCCGGCCTTCTCGACTGCCTTAACCCACATGTTGAAGCCGATATAATGCGCTTCCATCGGATCGTTGGTCACGCGCTTGTCGTTCTTGATGAAGGTCTTCCACTTCGCGATAAAGTCCGCGTTCTCCGGCGTATCTACCGACTGGAAGTAGTTCCAGGCCGTCAGGTGGCCGACCAGCGGCGCGGTATCCAGACCGGCAAGCTCTTCCTCGCCCACCGAGAAGGCGACGACCGGGATATCCTCGGCCTTGATGCCCTGGTTGGCCAGTTCCTTGTAGAATGGGACGTTGGCGTCGCCATTGATGGTGGAAACGACGGCGGTCTTCTTGCCCGCGGAGCCGAAATCCTTGATCTGCGTCACGATCGTCTGCCAGTCGGAATGACCGAACGGCGTGTAGTTGATCATGATATCCTCAGCGGCCACACCCTTGGACTTCAGGTAGGTTTCGAGAATCTTGTTGGTGGTCTGCGGATAGACGTAGTCGGTGCCGGCCAGAACCCAGCGTTCGACGCCTTCTTCGTTCATCAGATAGTCCACAGCCGGAATGGCCTGCTGGTTCGGGGCGGCACCCGTGTAGAACACGTTGCGCTGGCTTTCCTCGCCCTCATACTGAACCGGATAGAAAAGAAGTCCGTTCAGCTCCTCGAACACCGGAAGCACAGACTTGCGGCAAACTGAGGTCCAGCAGCCGAAAACAGCATCCACATTGTTGACGGTGAGCAGTTCGCGGGCCTTTTCGGCAGCAAGCGGCCAGTCGGAAGCGATATCCACCACAACCGGCTCAAGCTTCTTTCCAAGAAGCCCGCCTGCTTCGTTCTGCTGCTCGATGAGCATCAGCATGACATCTTTCAGTGTCGTTTCGGAAATCGCCATTGTTCCCGAAAGCGAATGGAGGATGCCCACCTTGATCGTGTCTTCCTGCGCCCTTGCGGGCATCGCCAACATGCTGGCGGCGATAGCGCCTGCCGAGACGAGTCGCGCGATGGAACCGACAGTACCCCTCATGTAATTATACCTCCGAACAGGGTTGTTGCACCACAATAGCAATGCAACACCCATGCCAGTCGGATCGAAAAGCGGCCCGGCATTTCGGAAACGCCAATATTAACGGTCTGTTACCGCTATAGTTTCCGGCTTTTCGTTTAGCCGGGATGGCACGGTCGGCAATGTTCCACCGCAGGAACGATATGCATCAGCCAGCAGGTGCGATTAAAATTTAGGCAGAAACGGAAAACGGTCCATAAAATAAGCAATATGCCGAATGGCTGGGCGGACGGCATTCAGCATTGCTTATGAGGCTGAAGGCGGTTTGCCCGATCAATCGCCTTCCAGCATTTCCTTGACGATGGTAGCCAGTTGCTTGAGCGTGAATGGTTTCGGCAGGAAGCCGAATTGCGCATCTGCCGGAAGGTTCTTGGCGAATGCGTCTTCGGCATAACCGGAAACGAAAACGAACTTGATATCGGGCTGCTTCTTGCGCAGCTCCCGCAAGAGAGTCGGGCCGTCCATCTCCGGCATGACCACATCGGAGACGACGAGATCCACCTTTCCATCGAGTTCCTCGTAGACCTCGAGCGCCTCGACGCCTGTGGACGCCTCATGCACCACATAACCGCGCGAGGTGAGCACGCGCTTGCCACCCATGCGCACCCCGTCCTCGTCTTCCACCAGAAGGATGGTGGCCGAGCCGGACAGGTCGCGTATGGCGGATTTTTCCGGCTGCGGCTGGGCCTGAGGCCCATCCACGGCCTGTGTCTGGGTATCCACAGGCTCAGGGATAGCCGCAGCAATATGGCGTGGCAGGAAGATGCGGAACGTCGTGCCCTTGCCGACCTGCGAATCGCAGAAAATGAACCCGTCGGTCTGCTTGACGAAGCCGTAGACCATAGACAGGCCGAGTCCGGTGCCCTTTCCGACTTCCTTCGTGGTGAAGAACGGCAGGAATATCTTCTCCACCACCTCCGGCTCGATGCCCGACCCGGTATCCTCGACGGCCACCTGCACATAATCGGCCGGGACGAGTTCGCGGTAGCCGAAGGCCGCGCATTCGCTTTCGGATACGTTGCCGGTGCGGATCACCAGTTCGCCGCCGCCCGGCATCGCGTCGCGGGCGTTGCCGGCCAGATTGATGATGGCCTGCTCAAACTGACCTATATCCAACCGGACCGGCCACAAATCCCGGCCATGCTCGATCCTCAGCTTCACGTCCGGCCCGACCAGCCGCGACAGGAGTGTGCGCAGATCGGCCAGCACGTCGGTGAGGGCCAGCACCTCCGGCCGCAGGGTCTGCCGGCGTGAGAAAGCCAGAAGATGCCGCACGAGCGAAGCGGCGCGATTGGCATTCTGCTTGATGTTCATGATGTCGGCAAAGGACGGGTCCGACGGACGATGGTTCGCCAGCAGGAGATCGGTGGCCATCATGATGATGGTGAGCATATTGTTGAAGTCGTGCGCGATACCGCCCGCGAGTTCACCGACCGCCTGCATCTTCTGGCTTTGCGCCATCTGCGCCTCGAGCGCCTTCTGCTCGGTCGTCTCGACGGCATAGACGATGGCCGCTTCCTCACCTTCTCCCGCTTCGTCGGTCACGGTGTTGACGTAGAAGCGGACATGCCGTGTCTCGCTATCGGGCAGCACCGTGTCTATGGGCGCGATCTCGGCCTGCCGCTGACGGGCACGTTCAAGAGCTGCAACAAATGCCGGTCGATCCTGCTCCGGGATCACCTTCTCGAACTTCAGGCCGCGCTCCACCGCGTCGCGATCCACCACCGTCGAGAAAAGGGACAGGAACGGCGCATTGGTGCGCAGGATGCGCCCTTCCCCATCCACGGCGGCGATGGCCATAGGAGTGGAGTTGAAGAAGCGGGTGAACCTCACTTCCGCCGCGCGCAGATCGGCCGTCGCGTCCTCGCCCTGCGAGCGGTTCAACACGATGGTGCGCGTCGCGCCTGCAACGCCCTCGCGGCTTGCGGTGATGCGATGCATGAAGCGGACGGGCAGCGCAGCACCATCCGTCGTGGCAAGATCGAGGTCGATGATCGCATCGCGCACCGTGCCCGGCTCAGCCTTGACCGAGCGAATGAGTGCCATGCCATCCCCCGCCACGATGCGCGGCAGGGAAATGGCGCCCGGCGTGAAGCTGGCCAGATCGACCCCCAGCCAGTCGGCCAGCGTTGCGTTGAGGTACGTCACGCGGCCATCGGGATCGGCGGCGAAGAATCCGGCCGGCGCGTGATCCAGATGATCTATGGCCTTCTGGAGATCGAGGAAGAAACGCTCCTGCTCGGCACGCTCTGCCGAAATATCGGAAATTTCCCAACCGTGGACCGGACTGCGATGGCCCGGCGTGCGGAAGGAGCGCGCGCGAAGCCTGTACCACCGCGCGCCCGGCTCGTCGCTGGGCCGGATGGAAGCGGGCAAGCGGAACTCGCCCTCGCCTGCCTGTCCATCGCGCAGGCCGAGCGCCAGACGGTGAACGGTCGATGATGCTTCCGGCATGTCGGACAGCAGCGATTCGACCGTGTTGATATCCGCGGCGGACCTCGCGCCGGTCATTCGGGCATAGGCGCCGTTCGCGTAGACGACGCGCCCCTTGGGATCGGTGACGATCAGCCCCTGCCCCATCGTGTCCACGAATGATTTGGCGAGCTCGTCGCCTGCCGTGCGCGGGGTGATCTGGATGAATCCTATGGCGGTCGCGAACAGATAGCCGGTGCCGATCATGGCCAGCACGCCGAGAAGGCCAAGCAGGAACGGATCGCCAAGGCGCTCGCGGAACACCACGAACGCGATCGCCGCGCATATCAGCACAACCGTGAATATGATCAGGCGGGTGACGGGACCAGGTGCAGCGCCCTGATCGACGATGGGCGCAGAGCGGATTTCGTCGCCTGTGTTCCTCGCCATTCGGTCCTTGCCCGTTTTTTCCTGAGTCCGGCGAAGCGCCAGCCTCGAGCCCCGACCGGCATATATCAAGCGCGGCGAATTCCGCAAGTTACGCAACTTGCACCGATTCTTCCGGCAAATCCATGCGTCGCCCGCGCAAGTCTGAATAATGCGAGAGCCGGTTTCCGACTCGGACCACCGTTCGATTTCGGCGCATTTGTGTCACGCAAGGTGTTTCCACCTCGCTGCAAAATGATCTAGGTTGTCGTCGCTCGTCGTCCGCGGGAGGCCCTTATGTTCCAATGGTTTGAAAGTGTCGCCGGCTCCACCTACGCCAGCGCGATGTTATGGACGCTGGCCGCATTGGTGTTGCTGCTTGTCGTGCTTGTGCTCATCAAGATCGTGCGCAGCCTGACCTTCGGGACATTCGTGGCCGGCGGACGCAATCGCAAGACGCGGCTTGCCGTCATGGATGCAGCCGCCGTGGACAGCCAGCGCAGGCTGGTGCTTGTGCGACGCGATGATGTAGAGCATCTCGTGTTGATCGGCGGTGCCAACGATCTGGTCATCGAGCAGAATATCAGGCTGGCCGCACCGCTGCTTCGCCCCGGTGCGGAGGATGCGCCTCGGCAGTTCGAGGAGCGCGCCCGCCCGGCGCCGGTTGTGGTGGAACCAGCACATGCGCCCCGCCCCCCGGTCCAGCCACAGCGGCCCGTCGACCCCGTCCAGATAGCCGAGGCGCGTCCGCAGGATCAGCGTCCTGTGGAACAATTACGCAGGCCGGAAGCCCGTCCCGCGGAGCATCATCCGCAGCAAGCTGCGCGCCCTGTCGTCGCGCCGCTTCGCCCTGTCCCGCCGGCTCAGGCCGCTCCGCGCGCGCAACCTTTGCCGCCCCGGCCGGCGATTGCTCCGCAACAAAACACGACGCCCGGCGGAAAGCCGTCCGATATAGACTCCGCGCTTTTGCAGGAACTTGAGACGACGCTGGACCGGAACGTTCAAACAGGCTCCGCGCCCGCACCACAGGCTTCGGCCACGCCCGCTTCCATCGAGGAGGAAATGTCGAAGCTGCTCGGAGAACTGTCCGGCAAGAAACGCTAGCAGCGCATTTCCGGCGAAAACAGCATCGCCTCTTGCGCCCTATCTCTTGGTTTTGCGCAATTACGGGCGCAAGTCGCTTCGCAATTCCACTGAATCGCGTTAGCGGCAACAACTATCTGATCTTACCACAAGTGGCGCGTTCGTATGGGCCGGCAGGGGCCGGTATTCATATTCTGAAAGCACACGCCGAGGCGAGCGGTCAATCGTCGCGATAGACCTTCTCGCGCCGCTCATGCCGCTCCTGCGCCTCGATCGACAGCGTGGCTATGGGGCGGGCATCCAGACGCTTGAGCGCGATAGGCTCACCCGTCTCCTCGCAATAGCCATAGGTGCCCTCCTCGATGCGCTGGAGAGCGGCGTCGATCTTGGAGATCAGCTTGCGCTGGCGGTCACGCGCACGCAACTCGATCGCGCGATCCGTCTCGGAAGAAGCACGGTCGGCAAGATCGGGATGATTGGCGTTTTCCTGCTGAAGTATTTCGAGTGTTTCGCGCGCTTCGCGCAATATGTCGTTCTTCCAGACGACCAGCTTACGCCGGAAATATGCCTTTTGCCGTTCGTTCATAAACGGCTCATCTTCTGTGGGCACATAATCGGCATCAACGAGTTCGTTCATCGACTCACCCCACACAACGATCCGGCGCCTATATATTCGGCGACCAAAAGCCGCACAAGCATCAAGGCGAGGTCTCTCACGCTTTTGTTAATGCGAGCAGCCTCGCCATGCAAAGCGGCCTTTGCATATAACCGATGTCGAAATTATGTCCCGTTCTCAACAAGATACCGCAAGCGCGAAGAAATGGCAGCGTCGTGGCCATAACGCCGCATTGCGATAACGCTGCGGAAACTCTAAACGGTGCGCGGTCATCAACGGGACCATGAGATGCCAAGGCTCATCCTGCTCAGACATTCGAAGGCCGCCAAGGCGGAACGTGGAATGCGCGATTCCGAACGTCCGTTGACGGAGCGTGGACGCTCCGACGCGGGCCAGGTCGGATCCGAGCTTGCACGAATGAATCTGGTGCCCGACCTGGTGCTTTGCTCGCCGGCGCTGCGGACACGCCAGACCTGGGACGGCGTGGCCGCGATGCTGCCCGGACCGGCAGGTGAAGTCGTCTACCCGGACGCCCTCTACAATGGCGACGCCAAGGTCTATCTTGCCGCGCTTTCTACCTCGAAACCGGTACAGACCGCGATGATCGTGGGCCACAACCCGACGATGGAGGAACTTGCGGCGCTGCTTGCTGTAAGGGGAACACCCGAAGCATTGGCGCTCCTCGAGCGCGGCTACCCGACATCCGGCCTCGCCGTCTTTTCTTTCACGGCGGAACTGGCGGATATTGGTCCACGTTCCGGTTTTCTGGAGAGATTTCTGGCGCGTCCCGAATAAGCCGCGCTTTGCAGGCCGCACGATGCCGGCCTATATGCTTGGTCGGCAATAAACGGGGTTTCCTTGGCCGCACTGACGACCATTTCCGACGAGGCCCGGATCGCGCTCGAAACCGCAGCGGGCCGAGCGGCAGGGTTGTTCTCGCCCTCCGTGCGGCTCGGCGTCAGCGGCTTGTCGCGCGCCGGCAAGACGGTGTTCATCACGGCGCTGGTGCACAACCTCATCCACGGCGGCCGCCTGCCGCTGTTCGATGCACAGAAATCCGGGCGCATCTCCAGGGCCTATCTGGAGCACCAGCCCGACGACGCCGTTCCGCGTTTCCAGTATGAGGACCATGTGGCTGCGCTGGTCGAGGACCGCATCTGGCCCGATTCCACGCGCTCGATCTCGGAACTGCGGCTCACGGTCGAATATGAATCCGCCTCCGGCTGGGGCCGGCTGTTCTCGCGCGGGCGCCTGTCCATCGACATCGTGGACTATCCGGGCGAATGGCTTCTGGACCTGCCCCTGCTCGGCAAGAGCTATGAGGAATTTTCTCGCGAGGCGTTCGATCTCGCGGAACTGCCGGTGCGAAGCGATCTGTCACGCCCCTGGCGAGAGCTTTCGGCAGCCGTCGATGGCGACGCCAGCGCCGACGAAATGACCGCACGGCGTCTCGCGGAAAGCTTCGCGGCCTATCTCCTCGCCTGCAAGCAGGATGGACGCGCCCTTTCGACCCTGCCTCCAGGCCGCTTTCTCATGCCCGGCGACCTTGACGGCTCTCCGGCGCTCACCTTCGCGCCGTTGAAGCCGGATGAAGGACGCAGCCGCCCGAACTCGTTGCGCGCGATGATGGAGCGGCGCTACGAGGCATATAAGTCCCATGTGGTGAAGCCGTTCTTCCGCGAGCACATCACCCGCCTCGACCGCCAGATCGTACTGGTGGACGTGATGCAGGCGCTCAATGCAGGCCCGGCCTCGGTGGCCGATCTCGAACGGGCGCTCACCGAAATCCTCGAATGTTTCCGGCCGGGGCGCGGCAGCATTTTCACCGACCTTTTCTCGCGGCGTATCGACCGCATCCTGATCGCGGCGACCAAGGCCGACCATATCCACCACACCAGCCATGACCGGCTGCAAGCTATCGTGCGCCGGCTGGCCGACCGCGCCATAGCTCGCGCCAATTTCTCCGGCGCGACGGTGGACGTGGTGGCGCTGGCCGCCGTGCGCGCCACGCGGGAAGGAACAGTGAAGCAGGGCCGTGACGTGCTGCCGGTCATCATAGGCACACCGATGGAAGGCGAAACGATTGGCGGGGAAACCTTCGACGGCGAGACGGAAACCGCCGTTTTTCCTGGCGATCTGCCGGAAAAGCCCGGTGCGCTGTTCAATGCATCGGCCGAGATGAACGGGACGCGCGAGGATCTGCGTTTCGTCCGCTTCCGCCCGCCGAAGCTGGAACGCACTGCGGAAGGCGTATCGCTTTCGTTGCCGCATATCCGCCTCGACCGGGCGCTGCAATTCCTGATCGGAGATCGCCTCGCATGACCGGCCAGCGCAAACCTGCGGCGTTTCGCGTCGAGCCTGAAGCCGCTGCCGAGGAAAGCAAATCCCCGATCCGTCCGCCGCGCGCCATCCGGCAGGCAGCCGTGGTGATACCCGATGAAGTGGATATTTTCGACGAGCCGGAAGCCGTTCTCGCGCCACCTCCGCCGGTGGCCCCCGCTCGGCGCGGTTCGCGTCTGGGGCGCGTCTTTATCGCCTCGTTCGGCGTTCTGGTTTCGCTCGCGGTCGGCCTCTGGGTCGACGGGCTCGTCCGTGAGCTTTTCCAGCGTGCGGACTGGCTGGGATGGCTTGCAGCGGCGCTGGCGGCAATCGCCGGGCTGGCCCTGCTCGCCATCGTGCTGCGAGAGGCGCTGGCGCTGCGGCGGCTGGCCTCGGTCGAGCGGATCAGGGCCCGCGCGCAGGAGGCCGCTGTGCAGACGGACCAACAGGCGGCGCGCAACCTCGTGGACGAGCTGTCGCGCATCGTTGCCGCCAATCCCGAGACAGCGGCAGGCCGGCGGCAACTCGACGAGCTGCGCAACGACATTATCGACGGGCCGGACCTGATAAGGCTGGCGGAAACGGAACTGCTCGTGCCCCTGGACATGAAGGCGCAGACCCTCGTGCTGGATGCCGCCAAGCGCGTTTCGCTCATCACGGCGGTCAGCCCCCGCGCGATGGTGGACGTCGCCTATGTGGTGTTCGAGGCCGCCCGCCTGATTCGCCGCATCTCGGAGCTTTATGGAGGACGTCCCGGAACGTTCGGTTTCATCCGGCTGGCGCGCACCGTGCTGGCGCATCTCGCCGTGACCGGCTCCATCGCCGTCGGCGACAGCTTCGTCCAGCAGATCGTCGGCCACGGGCTGGCGGCACGGCTGTCGGCCAAGCTCGGGGAAGGCGTCGTCAACGGCATGATGACGGCGCGTATCGGGCTTGCTGCAATGGAGGCTGCAAGGCCCCTGCCCTATGTCGCCGCGCGGCGGCCCGGCATGGGCGATTTCCTTTCCGCGCTCACCCGTTTCACCTCCGCCGAGACGAAACCGGAAACCACGCGGAAAGATTGAACTTGCGACTCGCATCGCGCTGCATCATTGTCTCTTGGATGCGGCAATAGCGAAGCATTAACCAATCTTCTTCATGCTTGCAGCGTGTTCCTGTCCGTGTTGCAACGTGTCCGGTGGCCTATGATCCGAAACGTCGTCACTTCCACACTTTTCCCAGTGGTAGCGTTTGCCGCAATGGCGGGCGTGTCCGCTGAGGCCACTGCTGCGGATCGCGAAAAGCAATTCTTCCAGTCTGTCGAGGGCAAGTGGTCGGGGCCGGGCGAAATCGTCGCCGGCAAATACAAAGGCACCAAGTTCATCTGCAATTTCACCGGCGCGGTGCCGAACGGCCAGACCGGCATGTCGCTCGATGGCGGATGCCGCGTGGGCGTCTTTACGCAGAAGATGTCGGCCAATATTTCGCGCGTCGGCAAGAAAGGCTATCGCGGCACGTTCATGGACGGCGCGGCCGGCAAGGGCCTCGATGTCGTGGGCGGTACAGTCACCGGCGACCGCGTGGTGTTCGCGCTCAACCGCAAGGCGCTGAACGGCGCGATGCAAGCGAGGCTTCCCGACGAGAACACCATGAAGGTCACCGTTTCGGTCAAGGTCGAAGACCAGATGATTCCCGTCATCGGCATGAACCTGAAGCGCCTGGACAACAATTCCGTCGGTTCCATCGCGCAGGAATAGCTCGCCCTTCCGGCGGCAGGACGCTTATTTTTGCGGCTTGGCCGTACAGCGGCGTTCATTCGGCGTGCATGTCGCTTTCGCGTCTGCGACAGTTCGGCTAGGAGTGTTTTCCGGCTGATCCGGCGGAGGCGGAATGGCGACTGAAGCGGCAGGAAACGAACTCGTTCAGGTAGTGGCGCTGCTTGCCGCGGGCGTCGTGGCTGTGCCTATCTTCAAGCGCATCGGTCTCGGCTCGGTGCTTGGCTACCTCACCGCCGGCCTGATCATCGGCCCGTTCGGCCTCGGCCTGTTTTCCGACCCGGAAGCGATATTGCATATCGCCGAGCTCGGCGTGGTGATGTTTCTCTTCATCATCGGGCTGGAAATGCAGCCATCCCGACTATGGGGCCTGCGCCGCGCCATATTCGGACTGGGCCTGCTGCAAGTCTGCCTCTGCTCCGTATTGCTGACGCTTGCCGCCATGTCCTTCGGCTTTCCGCTGCTGGCGGCCTTTGTCGGCGCGACCGGATTCGTGCTCTCTTCCACCGCGATCGTCATGCAGCTTCTCGACGAGCGGGGCGAGACGGCCACGCCCTCCGGCCAGCGCGTCGTGTCGATCCTGCTGCTCGAAGATTTGATGATCGTGCCGCTTCTGGCGCTCGTCACATTCCTCGCGCCGGGCGGTGCGGATGTGACGGCTGCCGAACGCTGGATGTCCATCGGCATCGCGCTCGCCTCGCTTGCGGCCCTGATCGCCGCGGGGCGCTGGCTGCTCAATCCGCTTTTCCGGATGCTCGCCGCTGCACGGGCGCGCGAGGTCATGACGGCGGCGGCCCTGCTCGTCGTTCTGGGATCGGCGCTTGCCATGCAGCTTGGCGGGCTGTCTATGGCGATGGGGGCCTTCCTCGCCGGTGTGCTCCTCTCGGAATCGACCTTTCGCCATCAGCTTGAGGCGGATGTCGAGCCGTTCCGCGGCATATTGCTCGGGCTGTTCTTCCTCAGCGTCGGCATGTCGCTCGATCTTGCGGTGATTGCCGCCCAATGGCCCCTCATCGCCGGCATGGTGGTGGCCTTCATGGCCGTCAAGGGCGCGGCGATCTACATCATCGCGCGGTTCCTCCGCGCCGACCACCGGGAAGCTCTCACGCGCGCCTCCCTGATGGCGCAAGGCGGCGAGTTCGCCTTCGTCCTCTATGCCGCAGGCACCAGCGCGGGGATCGTTTCCGCCGGAACGAACGCCGTGATGACGGCAACGGTCATCATATCCATCGCGCTCACGCCGTTCCTCGTCATGTCGCTGCGCCGTATTCTTCCCCCCGAGCAGCAATCGCTCGATGGGGTGGAGACCGCGGCCGACCTCAATGGACGCGTACTTGTCATCGGCTTCGGCCGCTTCGGCCAGATCGCCAGCCAGCCGCTGCTGCTGCGCGGCGTGGATGTCTCCATCATCGATTCCGATGTGGAGATGATCCAGGCAGCCTCGGATTTCGGCTTCAAGGTCTATTATGGCGACGGCACCCGGCCCGACATCCTGCACGCTGCCGGCGCCGGACGCGCCGAAGCGATCCTCATCTGCGTGGACAAGCCGGAAACTGCCCTGCGCATAGCGGAGATCGTGAAATCGGAATACCCGCTGGTGAAGGTGCTTTCGCGCGCTTTCGACCGGGCGGCGGCAATCTCGCTCATTCATGCCGGCGTGGACTACCAGATCCGCGAAACGGTGGAATCCGCCTTCCGCTTCGGCGAGGCCACGCTCAAGGCTCTCGGCGTGCCGGAAGACGAGGCCGAGGTCACGATGCGTGACGTGCGCCGCCGCGACGACGAGCGCCTGGAGTTGCAGATAGCGGGCGATATATATTCCGGCACAGGACTGCTGAAAAACAATGTTCCAGTGCCGACGCCGTTGGCCCCGCCCCGCCAGGCCGGCCGCGCGCTCAACGAGGAAACGGCGGACGTCATCAGGAAACAGGCGGCGGAAGAATAGACGTCGGACAGGCTATCACCATCAAAGCGTGTCGCGATCTTTCAGAGTCGCGCCACGTGCTTTGACTTCCTGATTTTACGCATGTCTTTGTCCCGAAACCGTGTCCGCTTTCGGGAGACATACGCTATCTCCACCAGTCTCCCGACGCTACCGGCTCTATGGCGGATGTGTCGAGATGCTTTAGATGATCCGACGCGGAGCGGCCCGCAATCATCACCGTTGGAGCAATCTCGGCCAGCGGAAGCATAACGAAAGCCCGGTCGAGCATTCTCGGATGCGGTACCTGAAGGCCCTCCTCGTCCAGCGTCATATCGTCGAACAGCAATATATCCATGTCGATGCTGCGCGGTCCCCATCGCTCGGCGCGGACGCGGTGCAGTGCGGCCTCCACCGCCAGGCACAAATCCAGAAGTGCGCGCGGGCTGCGGCTCGTCTCCACCTCGGCCACTGCATTGAGGAAGTCCGGCTGGTCGGTCTTGCCCCAGGGCGGTGTGCGGTAAAGCGAGGAAACGCGCACGATGACGGTCTGCGTGTCCTCGTCCACGGCGGACAAGGCAGACGCCATCGCGTCGCGCGGGTCGCCTATATTGCCGCCCAGCCCGAGAAAGGCTCGATGTCTATTGCGGCCAGGCAACGATGACCTCGACATAATCGAGCACGCCCTGGACCGGCGCGTTGGGCTTGCGCACCGTCACCTCCGCGCGCACAACCTGCGGGAATTTCTCGCAAAGCGCGCGCGCGGCATCGAGCGCGAGCGATTCGATGAGGAAGCGGCGCTTGCCCGTCACGATGCTCTCGATAAGCTTGAAGGCAACGCCATAATCGACTGTTCCATCTATGGAATCGTCATCCAAAGGTTTGCCCGGCTCCACCCTCATCACCACGTCGAGGTAGAAGCGTTGGCCGAGCTTGTTTTCCTCTTCGAGCAAACCGTGCCGCGCGAAGAAGGCGCAATTCTGCATTCGGATCGTGTACATCGGGTCGGTTACTCCCTCGGGCCAGCGTCCAGCGCCAGCATGGCATCGGCAAAGATAAGCGCATCACGGTTCATGGCGACGTTGTGGACGCGGAAAATGCTCGCTCCGCGCAGCCGCAGGATAACGCTTGTAGCGGCCGTAGCGGCATCGCGGTCGCCATCCTCCCGCGCTAGCGTATGCCCTACGAAACGCTTTCTGGAGGTGCCCGCCAGAAGCGGAAAGCCCAGTTCCTTCAGCTCCGCGAAACGGGACATGAGCATCAGGTTCTCGTCGGCCTCCTTGGCGAAGCCGAAGCCGGGATCGAGGACCACGCGCTCCATGTCCGTTCCGGAAGCCCGCGCGATTTCAAGCGAGCGGTTCAGGAACGCGAGTTGGTCCGCGATCACGTCTGGCAGCTTCGTCCGCTCACGGCCTGTATGCATGATGACCAGCCCCGCACCCGTGGCGCGCGCTACATTCGCGACATCAGGTTCCCGCTGCAAACCCCAGACATCGTTGACAATATGCGCGCCGGCCTGAAGCGCGAGCCGCGCCGTCTCGGCCCGATATGTATCGACGGAGATCACCGCGCCCATTTTCGCCACGCGCTCGATGACCGGCAGAACGCGCGCCTGCTCCTCCTCAGCCGTGACCTGCACTGCGCCCGGACGGGTGGATTCGCCGCCTATGTCGATGATGTCCGCGCCTTCGGCGATCATTCGCGCGGCCTGGGATGCGGCAGCATCCGGGTCCATATAACGGCCGCCATCGGAAAAGCTGTCGGGCGTTATGTTCAGGATGCCCATCAGCAGCGCGCGCGGGCCGATTGTCAGGCTGCGTCCGTGCGCCAGTCGCCATTCCTTTGTACGCATCGCGGCGTCCTTGCCCTGATGAAGTTGCGCTTTTGCTGCCGCGCGCGACGAAAATCAATGTCCTTTTGCAGAGACGGCCTGCAGGGAGGACCCTTCGCCGCACTACAATATTGTTGCGGACGCCGGATACCTCGCGCAATCTGCCCGTGGAGGCGCGAATGGCCAGATTACCCGTGGTGTTGTCGATGCTGATCGCGCTTGCGGCCTTTCCGGCCCACGGTGCAAGCGTTTCCAAATCCTACAGCTATTTCTCCATCGGCGGCTCCGATCTCGGCGAGATCGAGGCCGAGCTCGGCAGGCGTGGGCCCCAGGTAGGCGGCGCGGGCAAGCGGCATCCCGGCGCGACGCGGATGAAATTCAACACGCGGCTGGGCTATCGCGAGCAGAATGGGAGATGCCGAATCGTGGAAGCGCGCGTGAGTGTCGACGCTCGTGTGATATTGCCCCGCTGGAAGCGCAGCAGGAAAGCCGATGAGGGAACGCGGCTCATCTGGGACACACTGGCTTCGGACATCAAGCGCCACGAGGAAAGCCACGTCATCATTGCCAAGAACCATGCACGTGAACTGGAGGAAGCCTTGAAGGCGCTACGGCCGCGCCGCGACTGCGCGGAGATGGAACGAGCCGCCAACCAGACATCGGCGCAGATTCTTGCCAAGCATGACCGTGCGCAGCAACAGTTCGATCGGGTCGAAGGCATGAATTTCGAGAACCGACTGCTCATGCTGCTTGAGCATCGCATGGAGCGCGATGCCGCCCGCTAGAATACCGGGACACGCCTATAGTGCGCTGCCGGCAGGCTTCCACGGACAATCCGCATCGCGCCAGTAATGCACATGCCGTTCCGCGAACCTGAAACCGGCGCCGTCGCGGACGAAACGGTCCAGCGAATGGCCGAGCACCTCGATGATCTTCTGGCTATCGGACGTGCGCCATTTGGTGACGGTCCAATAGGAGCGGACCACATAGCCGTCCGGCGTCGGCTCGATGCGCATATTGTCGATATGATGCTGCCGCCCGCGAAACTCCGGCGTGGCGACCAGGGCCGCAATATAGTCACGAAGCGGCTTTTTTCCATCATAGACGTTGCCGGCGGTGTCCTCGAACACGCAATCCTCTGTGAACAGCGCCAGAACGCCGTCCACGTCCGCCTGATCGAGCTTCCACACATAGTCGGTGACAAGCGCCTGAACCTTCAGGAAATCGCCGTTTTCAAGCGGATTCGCCACTATATTCCTCCCTCGCCTCGCCCGCGCCCCCACTCCGCGGCTACGAGGTGTTGCTTAACATGTTTATCGCCAGTGTGAACAGCCAGCGGAACAGTATGGCAAGAGGCGAGGGAAAAATCCCGATCTTCCAAACCCGCTTTGAAGTTTAACAAGTTTAATTATAATCGGGCAGGTAGGGAGGAACGACATGAGAGCTCATCTTACGCAGCCCCTCAAACGGGCGGCGCTGATACGCCGAGACGGCATTGCGACGGTTGACAAGGAGCGGCGCCGCACATGGACGCAGGTGCGCGACCGCGTTGCGCGCGTTGCCGGCGGATTGCGGCGGCTCGGGGTGGAAAACGGCGATCGCATCGCGGTGCTCGCCATGAGCAGCGACCGCTATTTCGAGCTGCATTTCGCGATTCCGTGGGCAGGCGGCGCGATTGTTCCGATAAACACGCGGCTCTCACCCGCCGAAATCGAGTTCATCATGCGCGACGCCGGCGTCAGCATGCTCTGTATCGACGAAACGCAGTCCGCCATTGTCGAAGCCGCGCCCGACTTTATCGCCGGCCTGAAGGCGGTTGTCTCGCTGGACGACAGCCCCCGCCGCGAATGGGTTTCCTATGAGGCGCTGGCCGAGGAGGAAAAGCCCGCGGAAGACGCGCTGCGGGGCGGCTCCGACATGGCAGGCATATTCTACACCGGCGGAAGTTCAGGCAGGCCCAAGGGCGTGGTGCTGACCCATGACAATCTCTCGACCAACGCGATGAACACGGCCCACGGCGTCGGATACCAGCCCGACAGCATCTACCTCCACGCGGCGCCGATGTTCCACCTGACCGATGGCATGTCCACCTTCTCGCTCACTATGATGACCGGCACCCATGTGTTCATCCCGCGTTTCGAGGCGCGCGCCTGCCTCGAAGCGATGCAGGAGCACAGGGTCACAAATGTCTGCCTCGTCCCGACCATGATCGAGATGCTGGTCAATCTCGCGGAAAAAGAACATTTCGACCTTTCGGCGCTGCGCCAGTTCCAGTTCGGCGCGGCCCCCATGCCCGACGCCACGCTGGAACGGGCGCTGAAGCTCTGGCCGGACGTGCTGTTCCTGCACGGCTGGGGGATGACGGAAATCTCTCCTATCGGGATGATGCTGCCGAAGGAACTGCGCGACCCGCGCGTGGCGGGCCACAGGCTGAAGTCCTGCGGCGTACCTGCGCTCAACGAGGAATGCGCCATCATCGATCCGGAGACAGGGCGGGAACTCGGCCCCAACGAGGTCGGCGAGCTGGTCGTGCGCGGCCCAATGGTAATGCGGGGCTACTGGAACATGCCGGAGGAAACGGAAGCGGCGCTGCGCGGCGGCTGGCTGCATAGCGGCGATGCCGCCTATTACGACGATGACGGTCTTTTCTATATCGTGGACCGCATCAAGGACATGATCATATCCGGCGGCGAGAACGTCTATTCGCTGGAAGTGGAGAACGTCATCGGACGCTATCCCGGCGTCGCGCAGGTCGCCGTCATCGGCGTGCCGCATGAATTATGGGGCGAGACGGTACATGCCAGCATCCTGCCGGAACCCGGCGCCACGCTTGTCCCGGACGACATCGCGGCTTTCGTGAAATCCAGGATCGCGGGCTATAAATGTCCTCGAAGCTGGGACATTCGCGACACCCCCCTGCCTCTCACCGGCACGGGCAAGGTGTTCAAGAAGGGGCTGAAGGAAGAATATATCGCCCGCAAGGCGAAGGCGGACGCTTGAAAGCCGGCAGGGCGTCTCAGCCCTGCTTCTCGGGAAGGTAGACGACAAGACCGTCAAGGTCTTCCGTCACCCTGATCTGGCAGGAAAGGCGCGAATTCGGCTTCAGCTCGTAAGCGAAGTCGAGCATGTCCTCCTCCATCGGCTCCGGCTCGCCGGTGGCCTCCTGCCATGCCTCGTCCACATAGACGTGACAGGTCGCGCAGGCGCAGGCGCCGCCGCAATCGGCATCGATCCCCGGCACAGAATTCCGCACGGCATTTTCCATCACGGTCGTTCCCGGCTCGGCCTCCACATCGAAGCGCGTGCCGTCCATTGCGATATATGTAAGTTTGACCATGAGGGGATTTCCCGAACCGGAACGAAAACCATCGCGGAAATAAGCATTCGCGCGGACATGTCAACTGCGCAACCCGGTTCGGGCTATCGGGGACTGCCGGCAATTTGCGAGGCGGCTATGGCGCGCAATTCCTCGAAAGAACACAGCAGAACCGCCAGTTTGTCCTCATCCGCGGGATCGCTTTCCAGCGCGGCTGCGCCCTCCGCTATCGTGAAGGCTCCCAGTCCCCGTGCCGCTCCTTTCAGACCGTGCAGCAATTCCCGGCGCCGTGCCGGCGGCGCCTGGACAATGTCGCGCTCGAACGCGTCCAACTGGTTGACGAACAGTGAAAGCACCTCTTTCTGCAATTCGCCGTCACCCATCGTCTGGCGCGAAAGATGGTCCAGATCGAGCGCCACAGGCACGGAACTACCGCCCATCATGGCCCCGGCAGGCGAAAAAACGGAGGGATTCGTGGCACGGGGTGGGCATTTTTCCTCTCTTTTTTCGTCCGTCGGCCTTAACGTCAATCATGGTCTATCGTTAACCGTCCGCCCTTCTGAATACGGCAAAATTTCGCATTTCCGGCGCATCAGCGTTAACCGTATATTTAAAGTTTTACACATCCGCGCAAATGAATGTTCCCTTTAAACACATGTCCCACTACGATACGCAAGCACACGTTTGCGTATTGGAAACAGGTGCGGGTCTACGAGGAACCGAACAACGGGTGGGCCCCGCAACATAGTACAGGGTAGAGCGGCATGGCGCGCAAAGTCAGCACTTCCAGCACCATCAGCAGTGACGTGGCCAAAGAGCTTGAGGAAGCCCTTGAGATCGATCTCGGCCAGGACAGCGTCGAAGGCGGCATAGACGAGCTCGACATCGCGTCCTCCATGGCCGATCTCGAAGCCCAGATTTCGCAAGCGGCGGAAGAGCTGGCCCGCGAGGGACGAGCGGAGGAAAAAGCCGCCGTTCAGTCGGAGGCAGCGATCCCTGCCGCCGCCGTCAAGGCTGAAAAGCCTGCTGAGAAGGCCAAAATACAGCCCGAGCTGCGGCCGGCCGAACCCGTGCCTACGACCTCCCGCCCTGCCCTGGCGCCGGCCAATGACGACCGGCAGAAAGATTATCGTGCGGCGCTGCAATCGCTCAACAGGCGCCTGCCCAACACGATATACTGGACCGTGGCGCTGCTTACCGTGGCATGGGTCGCTGGTGGGCTGATGCTCGCCCATCTGCTCTATGCTCCGGGCATCTGGCAGATTCGCTCCATCGAACAGCTGTTCGCCGCGCCGCACGCCATTGGGCTTGCCGTCGGCATCATCGTTCCCGTCATTACCTTCTGGGCATTCGCGGTGATGATCCGCCGCGCGCAGGAAATGCGCCATGCCGCACGCTCGATGGCGGAGGTTGCCCTCCGCCTCGCCGAACCGGAGCATCTGGCGCAGGACCGCGTGATGACGGTCGGCCAGGCCGTGCGCCGCGAGGTGCAGGCGATGGGTGAAGGCATCGAGCGTACGCTCGCGCGCGCCGTCGAGCTTGAAACGCTCGTCCATGCCGAGGTGAGCGAACTCGAACGCGCCTATTCAGACAATGAAATCCGCATCCGCACATTGGTGAATGGCCTCGGCAGCGAACGCGACGCCGTGGTGAGCCATGCGGAACGTGTCCGCTCCTCCATCTCGGGCGCTCATGAAACGCTCAAGGAAGAACTCAACGCCGCCAGTGAAATGATGCGCGACAGCATTGTCGGCGCGTCCCGGCAGCTTACCGGCACGATCTCGCAGTCCGGCGATGCGCTTGTCGATCGCATCAACCAGAGCAGCACCACGATGTATGAGGCGATCGACCAGCGCCTCGATATGATCTCGGACCGTATCTCGACATCCGGCGACGCCTTCGCCAGCCTGCTCGATACACGGATCGCATCGCTGACCCAGAGCGCCGACGAAAAGACCAACACGCTGGCCCGGATGCTCGACGAGCGTACCAACGGCATGGTTTCGCTGCTCGGCAACGCAACCGCTTCGCTCACCAGCGAATTCGATACGCGGCTGGGCGGGCTCGAGGCCATGTTCGCGGAGCGCAGCCAGTCGCTCATCCGCGAATTCGAGACGCGCGCGCAGGCGCTCGACGCCGGAGCCGAGAGAATCGGCCTCGTCACCGCTTCGCTGACCAACGAATTCGACAGCCGCATCGCAGGTATCGAAAGCATGCTTTCGGAGCGCGGCCAGTCGCTCATCCGCGAATTCGAGACGCGCGCGCAGGCGCTTGACGCCGGCGCGGAAAAGCTCAACAGCGCCCTGGAGGCGCGTGCGCGCCAGATCAACGAAACACTCGTGGAGCGCGCCCGCGAGATCGCGACGAGCTTCACCACGGGCAAGCAGGAGATTTCCGCCGTCATCGACGAAAGCAAGGCGCGGATCGGCTCCGAAATGGCCGATCTGGTCATGTCGACTTCCACGATGCTGGAAAGCCGCGCTTCCGACTTTGCCGCACGGCTCGCCACAAACCGCGACCAGATCGCCGAAGCTCTGCAGGCCGACCTCGACCGGCTGGCCGAAAACCGCGCCTCCATTGACGCCGCCGTCATAAGCCACGTCGAAAAGCTTTCGACGGGCCGAAATCTGATGTCGCAGGCTCTCGCCGAGGATCTCGGCAAGCTGGCCGAGGCGCGCGCCGACATGGATAATGCGTTCTCGGGCCATATCGAGGCCGTTGCCAGCCGGCATCTCGAACTGACGGCGGCGCTGAACAGCGACGTCGACAAGATCGACGAGGCATTCCGCCACCAGACCGGCGTCATCGAAGAGCGCACCGAGACGATGCGCAAGGCGCTGAGCGCGGGCGTGGAGAACGTGCGGCAGGCGCTGGAAGGCAGCGCCGTGGTCGTAGCCACCTCGCTGCGCGACAAGATCGCCGAAGCCACCTCCTCTCTTAGCCAGGAGGCCGAGAAGGCCATAGCGAGCATCGACGACAAGGTTGCCCGCCGCGCCGAGCAGTCGGCCGAGCTGTTGTCCCGGCAGGCCGAGGAAATCGTTCGTGCCATCGGCCAGAACGACGAGCGCATCGCAGCCCGGATAGACAGTTCGACACAATCGCTCGCGGGCCATGCCGACGCGCTGGCGAATCTCTTTGACGTCAATGACGAGCGGATCGCCGGTCGCATCTCCGGCAGCGCCGAGATGTTCGAGCAGCAGGCACAAGGTATCGAGCAGGTGCTGAACCAGAACCGCGAACGCATCGCGGCGGAAATCGAGAATGCTCGTCTGGCCTTCGCGGGTCAGGCCGACGCACTGGCGCGCGTGGTGGACAGCAACGACGCACGCATTGCCGAGCGGCTTGTCGGCAGCGCCTCGACACTTTCCCGCCAGGCGGAAGAACTGGAGCGCGTCCTCCAGGACAACAACGCACGTGTCGCGGCCGAACTCGAGAGCGCCCGTCAGGCTCTCGCCGGGCAGGCGGACGCGTTGGCGAATCTGGTCGACACCAACGACGCGCGCATTGCCGAGCGTCTCGCAGGCAGCACTTCGGCACTTTCCCAACAGGCGGAAGAACTGGAGCGTGTGCTGCAAGACAACAATGCGCGTGTTGCTGCCAAGCTGGAAAGCGCCCGTCAGGCACTTGCCGGACAGGCGGACGCGCTGGCGAATCTGGTCGACGCCAATGACGGGCGGATTGCCGAGCGCCTCGCAGGCAGCGCCGAGGCTCTTTCGCGCCACGCGCAGGAGATCGAGCAGGTTCTGCAGAAGGGCGACCAGCGCATTTCCAGCCGCGTGGAGAGCAGCGCCCGCATCCTTTCGCAGCAGGCGGATGAGCTGGCCAACATCATGAACGACAGCGAGCAACGCTTCGCTGCACGCGCGCAAGGGCTCGCAGCGACCTTCGAGGAGAACGAGCAGCGCATCATCGCCCGCACGCACCAGACCTCGGCCGAGCTTCACGCGCGTACGCAGAAGATCGACGAGGCGCTGGCCGATGTCGAAAGCCGTCTGGCGGTGAGCGCCAACGCCGCCGCTTCCCGCCTCTCCGCGGAGATGAGCGAAAGCGAGAAGCGCCTTCTCGATAGTGCCGACAAAGCCGGAGAATCCCTCCAGCAGCACGTTCTGCAGACCGAAGCGCGCTTTAAGTCGCAGGCAGGCGCCATGTCCGAGGCGTTCAAGATTGCAAGCGCGCAAATGGACGAGCGATCGCAGCAGGCCACGCAGACCATCGCGGAGCGTACGCGCCAGCTCAACGAGATGCTTGCGGCACGCACGGGCGAGATTTCGCAGATCCTCGACGAAACCGCACGGCCGCTCGTGGAGCGATTCGCAGCAAGCGGCGGAGAGTTGCAAAAGAACCTCGAGGACGCCACCCAGAAGGCCACCGAGCGGCTTCGTTCGGAGAGCGCGGCGCTGGTCAACGCGCTTGCAACCCGCACGGCGGAAACACTCACGGCTATGGATGGCGCCCGTTCCAACCTGGTCAGCGGCGTGTCGGATCTCATCGACCGCCTGTCGGCTTCGAACTCGAAGCTGGGCGAACTGATCGACATGGCTGCCGGCAATCTCTCAGGCCTCGACACGAGGCTTGCGGATACCACCGAGTCCTTCGCCGCCACCGCGCAAAAGGCTGCACAGTCCTTCGCAAGCTCGGCCCGCCTGATCGACTCGAATGCCGGACGCCTGACGGAGCTTTCTTCGCTCACTCTCAAGGAAATCGCCTCTATCGCCAGCCGCTTCGACGAGCACAGCAAGCTGCTTTCGACGGCATCCGACCTCCTCGGCTCGGCGCAGACCAACCTCGCCTCCACACTGGATGAACGCCAGAGCGCGCTGGAGGAACTGTCGGTCGGCCTCGTCAAGAAGTCGGAGGACATCGAGCGGCTGATGCGCTCCTTCGAAGGGCTGGTCGGCAAATCGCTGGAAAAAGCCGAAGGACGAACCCGCGAATCGACTGAGCAGATTCGCGCTGCGATCGGCGATGTTATCGAAGCGGCGACCCAGCGTTTCGCCGACGCCACCGAGGAGTTGCGCAAAACTGCCGGGTCCATCCGTTCGGAACTGGAAATCACCCGTGCTGAAATCCGCAAGGGTGTATTCGAGCTGCCCGAGGAAACGCGCGAATCCACTTCCGCTATGCGCCGCGCTGTCAGCGAGCAGATCAGCGCGCTGAAGGAACTCTCCGACATCGTGGCGCGCTCGGGCCGCGCGATAGACGTTTCCGATACGCGCGCGCCAGCTCCGCGTCCGCAGCCGCCCGCACGCGTGGCCGAAGCGCCCCGCCGTGCCCCGGCTCCTGCCCCGCAGCCCGCTCCGGTCCGCTCGAATGTGCTGACAACGGAAGCACCGCGTCCGGCAGAGCCGGCGCCGCGCCCGAGAGAAAACATCGTCGCCCCGGCGGCAGCACCGTCGTCTTCCGGTGGTTGGGTGCGTGACCTGCTTCGCGGCGCATCGCGGGAGGAGGAACCCGCGGCAGGCCGTCAGGCCGCTCCGCGCTCACCCCTGCATGTCGTGGAATCGCTGAACTCGCTGTCGGTCGACATCGCCCGTGCGATCGACCACGACGCTTCGGTCGAGTTGTGGGAGCGTTATCGCCGCGGCGAGCGCAACGTGTTCACGCGCCGCCTCTACACGCTGAAGGGCCAGCAGACCTTCGACGAAATCCGCCGCAAATATCAGAATGACAGCGAATTCCGCGGCGCGGTCGATCGCTATTGCCAGGATTTCGAGAAGTTGCTGGACGACGTCTCGCGCAACGACCGCGACAGCATCATGACGCAGACCTATCTCTCGTCGGATACCGGCAAGGTCTACACCATGCTTGCTCATGCAAGCGGCCGGCTACGCTAGAGCCAAGCGGCACAGTCGAGAAAAGGCGGGCTTAAGTCCGCCTTTTTCATATGCGGTATAGACGGAAACGATCCGCAATGCGTCCAGCACTCGGCAAGTGCGGCCTCCGTCGTCGGGGAAGCCAATGCGACAATCAGATGGACGATGCCGTCCAGTCCACGATCTCCGCCGCCGCGCGGGCAAAGGCATTGTCGAGCGCGGCCACATAGGCGGCGTTGCCCGTACCGGCAACCGGCACTGTCGAAGCAAAGACCCGCTCGCGACGGACGACGCCATTGCGGTCGTTGAGAAGCTTCACGTAAAGCTCCACATTCGCACGGTCGCCGCCATCCAGCCTCACGTCGAAAGAGCGGATTTCGACCTGTATCTGGTAGTCGATGGCGAGTCCCTCGCCGGGGCGGCCAACGCCGCCAATGCGGCCCGACTGCTGGAACGCCTCAACGAGCCGCGCTTGCATGACGCGCGGCAGGCGATCCGCCCATTGCGCACCGGAGAGGAATTCTATCGAGCCGGCGGCAGGCTTGATGACGATATTCTGGCCGTCGAGAGATTTGAGTGCCAGAGGCTCGTTGACCAGAATCTGCGCGCGCGACCGCCGCGGTCCCGATGACAGGGGAATGGGAGCGGCAAGCACGTAAGTGTCCAGCGGCTCGGAGCCGCCGCCCAGCACAGCGCAACCGGAAAGAGCCGAAGCGCCCATCGCAACGGCCGTTGCAACTGTCAGAAATCTCACCGGAATACCCCCTCAAGGCATGCCATACAGACCCTTTCGCACGAGCTTCATCCTGTCTTGAAACGGTGAGGTGGCAATGTCAACGCCGGGCGCGGCCATCGAACTGGCGAACCGTTCCTTCCCCACCGGTAATGATCCGCTGGGGGTTCCGCTCCAGATCGGAGATTGCCCCCTCGATGCGCAGGATCGCCCTGCGGCCATCCCGCACCAGAGCTTCCACATCTCGCAGGCCCTGGCCGGAGAAGCGCGCGAGGCCATCGCTAATCGTGCCGATTCGGCCATTCAGCGTGTCCGCTATCTGCCGGAAGGCGGCAAGCGTCTCGCTCGCATTCGCCATCAGCCCCTCGGCATCGTCCGAGCCCAAAAGACTGTCGAGCTTGGCCATAACGCCATCCACCCGCACTGACGCCTGGTTGAGCCGCTCTGCCAGCTCGCTCGCATCGGTGATGATCTTGTCGATATCGCCCGATCGTTGGCCGATGCGCTCCGTCACCTTGGCGATGTCGTTGACGGCGCCGTTCACCGTCGTGCTGGCCTGCTCTATATTGGTGAGCGCGGTTCGCACGGAAGCAGGGTCCACACCGTCAAGGATGGTGTCCACCTTTTCGATGGCGCTGCCGGCATTCTGCGAGAACTGGTCTATGGATTTCACCGCGCTGTCGACGCCGGCCATGATCTGTTCGAGATCGCCGCTGGCGTCGCGGAAACGCTGCGTCACCTCCTCCACATTGCCGACGATATTGGCGACCTTTCCTTCGTCCACCGCATTTATGACGTTCTCGGCGGCAGAAAGCGTCCTGTTGAGCTGGTCGGACACGCCGCTGATCGTCTCCGACAATTGGCTGACATTCTGCAGGAAACTGTCTATGCCGTCGGCGTTCCGGCTCAAAGCCTGCGAAAAGCTTTGCGCGTTGCGAACAGTTTCCATCAGCGGTCCCTGCGCATTGTCCACGAAACCTTCCAGCCCGACCAGCACATTGTCGGCGCGGGTCAGGATGGATTGTGCGGTTTGCAGCAGATTGGTGACGGCGGACGGGTTAGCCGTGATTTCCGCCGTCCTGCCCTCCTCCTCCGCCTGCTGGAGCAGGTTGGGCTCGTTCGTATTGCCGCCCTTGAGCTCGACATTGGCCTGGCCGGTCAGGCCGGCAAGCCCGATATCGGCACGGGTCGACACGGTGATCGGCGTCAGCCGGTCCACGCGCGCATCGGCGATGGCCACAGAGGGATTGTTGATGTCGATGAAAACGCGGCGGACATCCCCCACGCGGACACCGTTGAACAGCACGACGCTCCCGCGCCCCAGTCCCGACGCTGAGCCGGGAATGCGGATACGGAGGTTCACGAGATCGCCCTGATCCACGCCACCTGCCTGCCAGTAGACGAAGCCGAATGCCGCGGCGATGGTAAGCAGCGTGAAAAGGCCGACGGCGATATAGTTTGCGCGAGTTTCCATATTCTCGTTCAGCGTTCTTTTCTTGCTTCCAGATCGATCTGTCGCGCGCGTTTACCGCGGAAATATGACTTCACCCACGGGTCATCGACCTTGAGCATGTCATCGACCGTGCCCTGCACCAGCACCTTTTTCTTGCCCAGCACGGCAATGCGGTCGCACACGGAAAACAGGCTGTCGAGATCGTGGGTGACCATGTAGACGGTAAGCCCCATCGTATCGCGCAGCTTGGCGACCAGTTCGTCGAACTCCGCCGCGCCAATAGGGTCGAGGCCGGATGTCGGCTCGTCAAGGAAAACCACATCGGGATCGAGCGCCAGGGCACGCGCCAGCGCGGCCCGCTTTATCATGCCGCCGGACAATTGATAGGGCAGCTTCGCGGCGGCGTCCCGCGGCAGGCCGACAAGCTGGAGCTTCAGCATCGCCAGTTCGTCCATGAGCTTGCGCGGCAGGTCGAGATATTCGCGCATGGGCACCTGGATGTTCTCCAGCACGGTGAGCGCGGAAAAAAGCGCGCCCTGCTGGAACAGCACGCCAAGGCGCATGTCTATGCTCATCCGCTCCGCCTCGGAGGCATCGTCGAGATCCACGCCAAAGACACGGATATGACCGGCGGATTTCTTGTTCAGGCCGAGAATGGTGCGCATGAGCACCGATTTGCCCGAACCGGATGCGCCCACGAAGCCCAGTATCTCGCCTCGGAAAACGTCGAGCGACAATTGGTCGAGCACGACGTTGTCGCCGAATTTGACGGTCACGTCCCGCACGGAAATGACCGGCTCCCCGCGATTCCGGTGCTCGCCAGCGGGCCGTTCCGCAATGTCCCCGGTTACACTCACCGCGTCTCCTCAGAAATCCACCGCCGCGTAAAAAATGGCGAAGAAGCCATCGACGACGATAACGATGAAGATTGCCTTCACGACGGAGGCGGTGACGCGGCGGCCCAGCGACTCCGCGCTGCCCTCCACCTTCATGCCCTCCACGGAGCCCACGATGCCGATGATGAGCGCCATGAACGGCGCTTTGATAAGGCCGGCGAAAATCGTCGAAAGGTCGATACCGGCGTGAAGGCGGTCTATGAAAGCTTCGGGCGGGATGCCCGAATAGTACCACGCTATGCCCATCGCGCCGCCCAGGGCCGCGAAATTGGAGATGACAGTGAGGCACGGCAGCGCCACCATCAGCGCAACCAGGCGCGGGAAAACCAGCACGCCGACCGGGTTCAGGCCGATCACGGTCAGCGCGTCGATCTCCTCGCGCATCTTCATCGAGCCGATCTCGGCGGTGATGGCGCTGCCGGATCGGCCCGCGATCATGATGGCGGTGAGCAGAACACCCATCTCGCGCAGGATGAGGATGCCGACCAGATCGACGACGAATATCTCCGCGCCGAAATAGCGAAGCTGGAACGCTCCCTGCTGGGCGACGATGGCGCCGACGATAACGGACATCATCACGACGACGGGGATCGCGCCGATGCCTGTCCGCTCGATCTGGCTGGCAATCGCGGCGGGGTTCACGCCGTGTCCCCGGCCGAACTTCATCTGCGCGCCGCGTATGGTCGCGCCAAGGATATGGAGGCCCAGCTTGCCGTCTGCGACAACCCGGTACATGGCCTTCCCGATCTTCTCCAGCGCATCGAGGACGATACCGGACACCCCTCGCCGCGCCTTGCTCGTTCCCTGGCTGTCCTCAACCGCATTCGCAACGGCGGCAAGCAACGTTTCAGCGTCCTCGCTTGCATTCTGGAGGCGGACCTGAGCACCCTTTTCAGCCACCGCCGACGAAAGACGCTGTATGAGCCAGGCTCCCGCCGTATCCATGCGTTCGACGCCGCCGAGGTCGAGCGTCAGGTCCCGGATACCCGGACGGCTTTCGACCTCCCTCACCTCGGGGTCGATGACCGACAGGCGCGCGGTGGTCCAGTTACCGGAGAGATAGCACGTGGCCGCGTCGCCCGTGCTTTCGAACTGGAGCCGGGGCTGGATCGGGTCGGCCTCGCGCGAATGCCGGTTTTGTTTGCTCAACATGCCGGCCAGTATTAGAGCAAGCCTGCGGGAATGAAAACGAGTCCGGCGGGTGTGAGAGATGAAGCGGCGGCTTACGGTCGCGATCGAGCGGTTTCCGATAGCAGGACGTTTCGTGATCTCCCGTGGGGCGAAAACCGAGGCGGCGGTGGTCGTCTGCACCGTCTCCGAAGGGGATTTCACCGGCCGCGGCGAATGCGTTCCTTATGCGCGATACGGAGAAACGCCTGAGAATGTCGTGGCCGCGATCGAAAGCGTGCGGCAGCAAATCTCATCAGGAATCGACCGCAACGGATTGATTTCCCTCATGAAGGCCGGTGCGGCGCGTAACGCGGTCGATTGTGCGCTATGGGACATCGAAGCGAAACTGAGCGGGAAGCCCGCCCGCATGTACGCCTCTCCAGTTCTTCCGCGTCCACTGGTAACAGCCGTGACCATATCGCTCGGCACACCGGAGGAAATGGCGGCGCAGGCCGCCGCAAACGCCCACAGGCCGTTGCTCAAGGTCAAGGTCGGGTCCGGGAATGACGCTGCGCTGATCGCAGCCGTCGCGAATTCCGCGCCTCAAAGCCGAATCATTCTGGACGCGAACGAGGGCTGGAGCACCGGCAACATCGTGGAGAATCTCGCGGCGGCGGCGGCGAACCGCGTGGAGCTGATCGAGCAGCCATTGCCGGCGGGCGGCGACGCCATCCTGCGTGAGATCGCCCGCCCGGTGCCGGTCTGCGCGGACGAGAGCATTCATTCGGCAAACGATCTGGAAGCTCTCGTCGGGCTCTACGACGCCGTCAACATAAAGCTCGACAAGGCCGGTGGCCTGACCGCAGCCATCGAGTTGCGGGACAGGGCGCGGGCGCTGGGTTTTGGCGTCATGGTCGGGTGCATGGTCGGTTCATCGCTTTCGATGGCGCCGGCTACGCTGCTGGCCCAGGATGCCGATTTCGTCGATCTCGATGGGCCGCTTCTGCTGGCGCGCGACCGCGATCCCGGCCTTCGCTACGAAGGCTCGACGCTGTTTCCGCCAATGCCGGAGCTATGGGGCTGAGGGAAGGCTTCAGGCGGCTTCCGCCTCGGCTTCGGCCTTCATGCGGGCGAAGCTTTCCAGCGAGACGGGAACCGGGGCGCCCACCGGCAGAGGAATGCCTGCAAGGTTGTGCCAGCGGAGAATCTCGAAGGTGCCGTCGAAATTCTCGACCACCGCCGTGCAGCTTTCCACCCAGTCGCCGGTGTTGATATAGCGGATGCCGTGGATCGTCTCCATCGTGGCGTAGTGAATGTGACCGCAGATGACCCCATCCACCTCGCTGCGCCGCGCCTCCTGCGCGACAAGCTCCTGAAACGCGCTGATGAAGTTCACGGCCTTCTTCACCTTGAGCTTGGCCCAGGAAGAGAAGGACCAGTATGGCAGGCCGCAGATTCGCCGGGCGCGGGCGACGATGCGATTGAGCACGATCGAGGTGTCGTAGGCACGGTCGCCCAGATAGGCGAGCCAGCGCACCGAATGGACGATCGAATCGAACTGGTCGCCATGAATGACCAGATACCGCTTGCCGTCCGCCGCCTCGTGGACCACGCGGTCCACGACCTCGATGCCGCCGAAATGCATGCCCTGGAAGCCGCGCAGGAACTCGTCGTGATTGCCGGCAACATATGTGATCCTGGCGCCCTTGCGCGCCTGACGCAGAAGCTTCTGCACCACATCGTTGTGCAATTGCGGCCAGTGCCAGCTGCGCTTCAGCCGCCAGCCATCCACGATGTCGCCGACGAGATAGATCGTATCGGCCTCATGGTGCCGCAGGAAATCGATCAGGTACTCCGCCTTGGCCGGTCGCGATCCCAGATGGACATCCGAGATAAACAGGGTTCTGAAGCGGCGTGGCCGGTCGTTCATCGCGCTCGTCCTGCGATCGGGAGCGCCGCCCGCCCCTGCCGGGCGAGCTAAGGGACGCTCCTCGTCCTTCGGCCTGCACAACCAAGATGTGCCGGCGCCGCCTCTATCGCCGGATTCTGTCACAGACTTGTGACGGTTGCGCGCGGGAGCGGCTGCGCGATAGTTTGCCGCGACTTTTCAGGAGGCATCGATGGACTACGGAATCCGCGGCCGGAAGGCCATAGTCTGCGCGTCGAGCCGCGGTCTCGGGCGCGGCTGCGCGATGGCGCTGGCGGAAGCCGGCTGCGACGTGATCGTCAACGGCCGCGACCCGGCGGCACTGGCATCCACGGCGCGCGAAATCCGCGAGCGTTTCGGGGTGGCAGTCACCGAGGTGCCCGCCGACGTCTCCACCCGAGAGGGGCAAAAGGCGCTGCTGGCGGCTTGTCCTTCCCCGGACATTCTCGTGAACAACAATGGCGGGCCGCCCTTTCGCGATTTCCGCCAGCTGACGCGCGAAGCCATGCTTGAAGGCGTGACGCAGAACATGGTCGCACCCATAGAAATGATCCAGGCCGTCATCGACGGGATGACGGAGCGCGGCTTCGGACGCATCGTCAACATCACCTCGCTGGCGGTCTACCAGACGATAGCCGGCCTCGACCTGTCCTCCGGAGCCCGGGCCGGGCTGACGGCCTTCCTCTCCGGCATCGCCCGCTCCGTCGCCTCCCGCAACGTGACGATCAACAACCTGCTGCCCGGCAAGTTCGATACCGACAGGATACGGTCGGGCATCGCCTTCGCCGCGAGCAAGAGCGGAATACCCGCGGAAGAACAGGCAGCCATACAATCGTCCGAGATACCGGCTGGCCGGCTCGGTACGCCGGAGGAATTTGGCCGCGCCTGCGCCTTCCTTTGCTCCGCACATGCGGGATACATTACCGCCCAGAATCTGCGGATCGACGGCGGGCTTTATCCGGGCGCATTCTGAGCCGTACCGAATCATCGCCAGGGGGAACAATGAAGCTTTTGCGCATAGGGCCATCCGGGTCGGAAGCACCCGCAATACTCGACACCGACGGCATCGCCCGCGACGTATCCTCCATCGTCAGCGATTTCGGCCCTGAGACCATTTCGCCGGCCCTGCATGAGCGGCTCGCGGCGGCCGATCTGACACAGCTTCCCGCGCTGCCGGCGGACGCCCGCATCGGAGCGCCGGTTTCGAGGGTCGGGCATTTCATCGCCGTCGGCCTCAACTATGTGGACCATGCAGCCGAATCGAGCCAACCGGCTCCAACGGAACCGATCATATTCTCCAAGGCGCCGAACTCGCTGAGCGGCCCCAACGACCCGGTGGTGCTGCCAAAAGGCTCGGTCAAGGGCGACTGGGAGGCCGAACTCGCCTTCGTCATCGGCAGGCGCTGCGATTATGTCGCTGAAGACGACGCGCTTTCGCATGTGTTCGGCTATGCCGTCTGCAACGACGTGTCGGAGCGCGAATACCAGTTCCGGCCCGGCGGCCAGTGGCTCAAGGGCAAGAGCGCGCCGACATTCGGCCCGCTGGGACCGTGGCTTGTGACGGCGGACGAAATTCCCGACCCGCAATCGCTCCACATCTTTCTCGATCTCAATGGCGAGCGGGTCCAGGACGGCAATACGGCGAAGATGATCTTCTCCGTCGCGCACCTCATATCCTACATCTCGCGCTTCATGGTGCTTGAGCCGGGAGACGTGGTGACGACCGGCACGCCGCATGGCGTCGGCATGGGCCGCACGCCGCAGGTTTTCCTCAAGGCGGGCGACACGATGCGGCTCGGCATCGCCGGTCTTGGCGAGCAACAGCAGGTCGTCAAGCAACGCACGTAAAGCCCACGAGCCAATACTGAGCGGAAACAGCTTGTTCATGGCGCCGGTTGAAGCGCCTCATGAGGATTTGAAAGGCCGGATTATGGACGACGTCACCAGCGAACAGGCGAAGAAAGCCGATCTCGAGGAGGCCGCGCTTTATTTTCATCGCTACCCTGTCCCGGGCAAGCTGGAGATACAGGCGACCAAGCCGCTCGGGAACCAGCGCGATCTGGCCCTCGCCTACACGCCGGGCGTCGCCGCTCCGTGCCTCGCCATCCGCGATGCGCCCGAGACCGCGGCGGATTATACCGGCCGCGCCAACCTCGTCGGCGTGATTTCCAACGGCACCGCAGTTCTGGGCCTCGGCAATATCGGGCCGCTGGCCTCCAAGCCGGTGATGGAAGGCAAGGCCGTCCTGTTCAAGAAATTTGCCGGCATCGACGTTTTCGACATCGAGATCGAGGCGCCGGAGATCGACCGCATGGTCGAGACGATAGCCGCGCTCGAACCCACCTTCGGCGGAATCAATCTCGAGGACATCAAGGCGCCGGAGTGCTTCGAGGTAGAGGAGCGGCTGAAAGCCCGGATGGGCATTCCGGTTTTCCACGACGACCAGCACGGTACGGCCATTATCGTCGCCTCAGCTGTCCTCAACGCTCTGGAACTGGCGGAAAAGTCGCTGGAGGATGCCAAGATCGTCACGTCCGGCGCGGGCGCGGCGGCGATCGCCTGCCTCAACCTGCTGGTTGCGCTGGGTGCGCGGCGGGAAAACATATGGGTGACGGACCGTTACGGCGTCGCCTATGCCGGCCGCCTCGAGGAAATGGACCGCTGGAAAGACCCATATGTGAAGGACACCAATGCCCGCACGCTTGCGGACGTGATCGGCGGCGCGGATGTGTTCCTCGGCCTTTCGGCAGCTGGCGTGCTCAAGCCCGAATTACTGGCGGGCATGGCTGACAAGCCGCTGATCCTCGCGCTGGCCAACCCCGCGCCGGAAATCATGCCTGACCTGGCGCGCGCAGCGAGGCCGGACGCGATGATCTGTACCGGGCGCTCCGACTTTCCCAACCAGGTCAACAACGTGCTGTGCTTCCCCTACATCTTCAGGGGGGCACTCGATGTCGGGGCCACCGCGATCAACGAGGAGATGAAGATGGCCGCCGTGCGCGCCATCGCCGCGCTGGCGCGGGAGGAACCGTCGGACGTCGCCGCACGCGCCTATTCGGGCGAGACGCCGATCTTCGGGCCCGAATTCCTGATTCCTTCCGCTTTCGACCCGCGGCTAATCCTGCGCATCGCCCCCGCCGTGGCACAGGCCGCGATGGACAGCGGCGTCGCGACACGCCCCATTGAGGACATGGCTGCCTATATCGACCGGCTGAACCGCTTTGTGTTCCGCTCCGGGCTGGTCATGAAGCCGGTGTTCTCGGCGGCACGCACGGCGACGGCCAATCGCGTCATCTTCGCCGACGGTGAGGACGAGCGGGTGCTGAGGGCCGCGCAGGTGGTGCTGGAGGAAGGCATCGCCCGGCCAATCCTCATCGGCCGCCCGCAGGTGGTGGACGTGCGCTTGCGGCGCTACGGCCTGCGGATCAAGCCCGGCAAGGATTTCGAGATCATCAATCCCGAGGACGACCCGCGCTATCGCGACTATGTGGACCTTCTCGTCAATCTCGGCGGGCGGCGCGGCATGACGCCGGAGGCGGCGCGGACGCTGGTACGCACCAATACCACGGTCATCGCTTCTCTGGCGCTGGTGCGCAAGGAGGCAGACGCGATGATCTGCGGCCTCGAAGGCCGCTTCGAGAAGCATCTGCGCAATGTGAGTCTCATCATCGGAAGCACGCCGGGGCTGTTCGATCTCTCCGCGCTTTCCATGCTGATCTCCCGGCGGGGCGTCACCTTTTTCACCGACACCTATGTCAGCGTCGATCCGAGCGCGGAGGAAATCGCCGAGATCGCACTGCTCGCATCGGAGGAAATCCGCCGTTTCGGCATCGAGCCGAAAGTGGCGCTGCTCTCGCATTCCAATTTCGGCTCGCGCGACTCCACGAGCGCGCTCAAGATGCGCAAGGCATCCGCGCTATTGCGCGAGATGGCGCCCGGTCTGGAGGCCGACGGCGAAATGCATGGGGATTCCGCCCTGTCGGAGGTCATGAGGAACCGCGTCTATCCGAACTCGTCGCTCAAAGGCGAAGCGAACCTGCTGGTCTTTCCCAACCTCGATTCCGCAAACATCGCGCTCAATACGATCAAGGAAATGACGGATGCGCTGCATGTCGGGCCGATCCTGCTCGGAACGGCCCTGCCCGCCCATATACTGACGCCTTCCGTCACATCCCGCGGCGTGGTGAACATGACCGCGCTGGCGGTGGTGGAAGCCGCCCAGAGGGCTGCCCAATAGTCAACGCGAGCTTAACCACGCTCCGTTAGTCTTTGCGCCAGATGTGGACATTCAAATCCGCATGACGGGCGGAACATGATTTTGGGCGGACGGATATCTCGCAGCCTGCGCTGCCTTGCTGCATTGCTGTGCATGTTCGCGCCTCTGTCCCAGACACAGGCCGCACCCGCTTCCCGCTTCTGCCAGCAACTGGAAGCGCAACTCGCATCGGCGGGCAAGGGCGGCAGCCGCGATGTGCGCCGCTACGAAAGCGCGATCCGCAAGCAGCAATCGGAGCTGGATGCGGTACGTGCGCGCGCATCTGGATGCACGGGACCGTTCGCGGGACTGCGCAGCCAGTGCGCTTCCATCCGGCAGACAATTTCGCGCATGCAAAGCAATCTCCAATCGCTGAAGGCGACGCGTGACCGCATGTCGGGGGGCGGCAATGTCGCCGCGGAGCGCCAGCGGATACGCGAAGCGATGCGCGCATCGGGCTGCGGCACGGATCGCCGTCCCGCCGTCCGGGAAGTCCGTCGTGAACCGTCCAGGCACACGAACCGGAACATGGAACCGGCTCCGGCTCGCAACCCCGCCATCAGCCGCCCGACAGGCACGCCGGCGAGAACGGGCCATTTCCGCACCATGTGCGTGCGCGCCTGCGACGGCTATTATTTCCCGATTTCCTCATCCACCTCCGCCTCCAGCTTCGAGCAGGATGCAGCGGCCTGCGAGGCGCTTTGCCCGGACACGCAGGTGGAGCTCTACTACCATCGCTTTCCCGGACAGGAATCCGACCAGATGGTGTCGGCAAAGACGGGCCAGCCCTACGCGGACGCGCCGTCCGCCTTCCTCTATCGGCAGCAAAACTATCAGAGGCCGGCGAGCTGCGGCTGCGGCGTGCCGCAACCATCCAGGAATTTCACCGTCATTGCCGGCGAAAGCCCCGCCGAGAAGCCGGCGGCGACAATAACCGCGCCGTCGTTACCCGTCAGCGACCCCGCCGCCGATCCCGAGGCGCAGGCGAACATGGAAGGCGGGCTGGACAAGGCCGCTCTTTTAGCCCTGCTTGCACCAAAGTATATCGAGGCGAAAGCCGAACAGACGCCGGATGACGCGACCCGCGAACGCACGGTCAGGGTCGTCGGGCCAGCGTTCCTTCCCGACCTATAAGCGGCAGGAGGTCGGCAAGCTCCGGTCCGGATTCCCGACCCGTCAGCGCCAGCCTGAGCGGCATGAACAAGGCCCTGCCCTTGCGCCCGGTTGCTGCCTTGACGCGCTCGGTCCACAGGCGGAACGTCGAACCGTCCCACGGTTCTGGCGGCAACAAATCGAAGGCGACGGCGAGGAAACCCGCATCCTCGCCGGTGAAGCTGGCCGGCTGCAATGGCCCTTCCGTGACGATGCGCCACCAGTCGCCGGCTTCCGCCAGCCGGTCGATATTCCCGCGTATGGCCATCCAGAACGGCTCGGCCTCATTTCCCAAGATTCCCAGCCGCGCAAGGCGCTCTCTGGCTGTCTCGAACTCCATATGGTGAAGAAGCGCACGGTTGAGCACGAACAATTCGGACGGATCGAATTTCGATGCACCCCTGGAGCTTGCCGCCGGGTCGAAACGAGCCGCCAATTCATTGAGATCGCGGCAGGCTGAGACGCTTTCCGACGTGCCGATCAGCACCGCCAGCGAGGCAACCGCCATCGGCTCGATGCCCTGCTCCTTAAGGCCCGAGATCGACAGCGCGCCCGTACGCTTGGACAGGCCCTCGCCGCTTGCGGCCGTCAGCAGATTATGATGGCCGAAGGCGGGTGGCTCCGCATCGAGTGCGCGGAACAGGGCTATCTGCGCCCCGGTGTTGGTCACATGGTCGTCGCCCCGGATGATATGGGTGATGCCAAGCTCGATGTCGTCGGCCACGGATGGCAGCGTGTAGAGATAGGTTCCATCCTCGCGCACCAGAACCGGATCTGACATGGAGGCGAGATCGACCGTCTGCGGGCCGCGCACCACATCGTCCCAATGCACCTCCGTCCGGTGCGGCTGGAACGGGTCGCTTTCGAAATTCGGCAGCAGGAAGCGCCAATGCGGCTTGCGCTCTTCCGCCTCGAACGCCGCAATTTCGGCTTCGGTCAGCTTCAGCGCCTCGCGGCCGTAGACGGGGGGCAGCCGCCGTGAGAGCCGCACCTTGCGGCGCAGTTCCAGTTCTTCGGCAGTCTCGTAGCAGGGATAGAGCAGGCCCTTTGTCTTCAGGCGCTCGACGGCAGCTGCATAGGTGTCGAAGCGCGCGGATTGGTGCACGACGACATCCGGGGAAATACCCAGCCAGAACAGGTCGCGTTCGATCTGGTCTGCATATTCCTGCCTGGAGCGCGCCGCATCCGTGTCGTCGAACCGCAATATGAAGCGGCCTCCGGCTTTTTTCGTGAAAAGCCAGTTGAACAGCGCGGTCCGCGCATTGCCGATGTGGATATTGCCGGTCGGCGACGGCGCGAAACGGACAACAGGTGACATGCCGCTCGCCTAGCGGAAGCGCCCTGCCTTGACAAGCCGTGGAGCGCATCACCATCTGCCGGACACGGCGGATTTGTATCGCCGTTTCCTATGCTATCGTTCCCCCATGACATTGCCAGAAAAACATCTCCCGGAAGATTGCCAGCGCATCGGCCAGATATTGACGGTGGCGAGCGACAAATGGAGCGTCCTCGTCATGGCCGAACTCAACGGCCATCCCTTGCGCTTCAAGGAATTGCGCGCGGCCGTCGACGGCATATCGGAGCGGATGCTGACCGTCACGCTGCGCAATCTGGAGCGCGACGGCTTCGTCATTCGCACCGCCTATCCGACCGTTCCGCCGCGCGTGGAATATACGCTGTCGGAACGCGGCCAGGCATTTAAGGACACGCTGCGGCCTGTCGGAGCATGGGTTCTCAGCAACCGGGACGCCATCGACCATTCGCGCCGGACATTCGACCGCGCGGCGCAGCCACACTTATCGGACGGTAAGTGACGCTCGAAAAAGTGCCGTCTTGCGGCACCTTGCCAGCCTTCATATGTCCCCGCTTCCATTCCCAAGCGAGGACACACCATGCCTGAAAAACCTAAAATCGGAATTGTCATCGGCACCACACGCCCGACGCGCTTCGCCGATACTCCCACCAATTGGATCGCGGAGATCGCGGCGCAGCGTGACGACGCGGACTTCGAGATTGTCGATCTGCGCGACTATCCGATTCCCTTCTTCGAGGAAAAGACCTCACCCGTTTATGGCGTCGTGGAGGACGAAACCGCACAACGCTGGTCGCGGAAGATGGCCAGCCTCGACGGCTACATCTTCATTACCGCTGAATACAACCACAGCATCAGCGGCGTTCTGAAGAACGCGCTCGACTATCTCTACTCGGAGGTCAACAGGAAGCCCGCAACATTCGTCGGTTATGGCGGTGTGGGCGGTGCCCGCGCGGTCGAGCACCTGCGGCACATCGTGGCCGAGATGCAGATGGTTTCGCTCAAATACGCCGTTCATATCGGCATGATCGAGATGATCGGAATGCTGCGCGAAGGCAAGAAGATCACCGACTATCCCTATCTTGCGGACGCGGCGCGCCCCATGCTGGACGATCTCGTCTGGTGGGCAAAGGCGCTCAAGACGGCGCGGGACACCACGCAGGCCGTTGCCGCCTGAGCATCGGAGCAAGAAGTGCGAGACGGCTTTCGGGCAATTCTGATGTGCGAAGAAAGCGCCGCTCAGCCTTTGTCCCGGAACCTGTTGGTGATGGGATAACGGCGGTCGCGGCCGAAATTCTTCTTCGTGATCTTAACGCCGGGCGCGGCCTGCCGCCGCTTGTATTCTGCCAGATAGAGCAGATGCTCGATGCGGGCCACCGTCTCGCGCGGATGGCCGCGCGCGATAATCTCCTCGACGCCCATCTCATTTTCGACGAGACATTCGAGGATGTCGTCGAGAACCGGATAGGGCGGCAGCGAATCCTGATCGGTCTGGTTTTCGCGCAGCTCGGCAGACGGGGCCTTGTCGATGATGTTGCGCGGGATCACTTCGCCCGAAGGCCCGAGCGCGCCGGGCGGTACCTGCCCGTTGCGCCAGGCCGAGAGCGCATAGACCTGCATCTTGTAGAGATCCTTGATCGGGTTGAAGCCGCCATTCATGTCGCCATAGAGCGTAGCGTAGCCCACCGACATCTCGCTCTTGTTGCCGGTCGTGACCACCATCGAGCCGAATTTGTTGGAAATGGCCATGAGGATCGTACCGCGCGCACGGCTTTGCAAATTCTCCTCTGTGATCCCTTCCTTCGTGCCCTCGAAAAGCGTCGAGAGCGCGGAGGCGAAGCCTTCCACGGGCTGGAAGATCGGAACCACGTCATAGCGGCAGCCGAGCGCCCTGGCGCACGCCTCGGCATCGCGGATCGAATCGGGCGAAGTGTAGCGATAGGGCATCATCACGCAGCGCACGCGCTCCTCGCCCAGCGCATCCACCGCGAGCGCAGCGCAGATGGCGGAGTCGATGCCGCCCGACAGGCCCAGCACGACGTTCCTGAAGCCGTTCTTGTTCACGTAGTCGCGCAGGCCGAGCATGCAGGCGCGATAATCGGCCTCCTCCTTTTCCGGCACTATGGACATGGGGCCGTCGACGCAGCGCCAACCTTCCGGTTCATTCTTTCGCGTGCCTTCGTCGGCGTCGCCGCTTCGCTTCCACGTGGTGACAACCACGGCTTCCTCGAACTGGGACATCTGGAAGGCGAGCGAATGATCGGCGTTGATGGCAAAGGAGGCGCCGTCGAAAATCAGTTCGTCCTGCCCGCCGAGCTGATTGGCATAAAGCATCGGCAGACCCGTCTCGATGACCTGCCGGATCGCTACTTGCTGGCGCACCTCGATCTTGCCGCGATAATAGGGCGAGCCGTTCGGCACCAGCAGGATTTCCGCGCCCGATTCGGCCAGCGTCTCGCAGACGCCAAGGTCGCCCCATATGTCTTCGCAGATCGGTATGCCCAGCCGCACGCCACGATAGTTGACCGGCCCCGGCATGTCCGGCCCGGCCTGGAAAACGCGCTTCTCATCGAACTCGCCATAATTCGGCAGGTCGAGCTTGTAGCGTTCGGCGATGATCTTGCCGCCATCGGCGACAATGATCGAGTTGTGGGTTCCACTCTTGCGTTTCAGCGGCGTGCCTATGACGACACCCGGTCCGCCATCGGCGGTATCCGCCGCGAACTCCTTCGCCGCGCGCTCGCAAGCCGCGAGGAAAGCCGGTTTCAGTACCAGATCTTCCGGCGGGTAGCCGGCGATGAACAGTTCGGTGAACAGCACGAGGTCCGCGCCCTGCCGTGTTGCATCGGCCCTCGCTTCGCGCGCCTTCGCCAGATTGCCGGCAATGTCGCCCACGATCGGATTGAGCTGGGCAACGGCAATGCGCAATATATCGGGAGCGGCAGTCTTGGTCATGTTCAGAAGGCTTTCCGATGAACTGTCACGCCTAGCTAGCGCGCGCGCGAAAGCGACGCAACACGCCTACTCACCGACCCGATGGGCAAGCGTTTCGGCGGCGTAGTTCTCACCGATCGACATGGCCATGATGCGGGAAATATGGGCATAGGGCAGTCCCGTTTCCGCCCGGAAACGATTCATCTGCTGCTGTATCTTCTGTAAATCCTTCTTCGATGACGGACTGCCGGCGATATCGAGTCCGCCATCCCGCAACGCCGCCGTCATGTCGGTGGACAGGATAAAGGCGTCCCAACCGATCCAGCGCAGGAAATACTGGCCGGTATTGCCGCCGAGGCGGCTCCCCTGCTTCGAGAGAAACCCCATCAGGCCGATCTGGTCGTCGGCCGGCCAATTTGCAAGGAACCGGCCAAACCCTCCATGCTCGTCCGAAACGCGCTGCACGAAAGCCGCGTTCTCACGCACCGACCTGATCTTCTGCGGATTGCGCACGATGCGGGTGTCGGAAGCAAGATCGTGCCAGAAATCATCGGGCTGAAAGAGCAGGCGCTTCGGCTCGAAACCGAGGAATGCCTCCTCGAATCCCGGCCATTTCTGCTCGATCACCCGCCAGACGAAACCGGCGGCGAAGATACGCTCCGTCATGGCCGAAAGCACGCGATCGTCGCCCACCGCCACCAGCGCCGAATTGTCGGCCCTTGGGCCGAGCAGGGTTTGCAGCACCGCTTCGCCACCCTTGCGCGCGGCGGCGCGCGCCCTGATTTTCTCGAACGCAATCATCGTTCGGCTCCCTTCATCCCGGTGCCGTAGCAGGCTGCCCCATCGCCCGCCCCAAAACGCGTGATTCCGGGCTGGGCAGCAATAAAAAACGGCGGAGCAATAGCCCCGCCGTTCGTCTTTTGACCGATAGCCGGACGGCCTAGCCGTTGACGACCTTCTTCTGCGGCAGGCTGGTGCGATCCTTCTTCAGCAATTCCGCAACGAGGAAGGCAAGCTCCAGTGCCTGATCCGCATTGAGGCGTGGATCGCAATGCGTGTGGTAGCGGTCATGCAGGTCTTCGGCAGAGATGGCGCGGGCGCCGCCCGTGCATTCGGTGACGTTCTTGCCGGTCATCTCGATATGGATGCCGCCCGGATGCGTACCCTCGGCTTGATGCACGTCGAAGAAGGTCTGCACCTCGTTGAGGATACGGTCGAATGGCCGCGTCTTGTAGCTGTTGAGCGTGATCGTGTTGCCATGCATCGGGTCGCAGGACCACACGACGTTGCGGCCTTCCTTCTTCACGGCGCGGACCAGCCTCGGCAGATGCTCTCCCGCCTTGTCCGAACCGAAACGCGCGATCAGCGTCAGCCGGCCCGGCTCGTTCTCGGGATTGAGCAGGTCGATCAGCTCGATCAGTCCGTCCGCGCTCAGCGACGGACCGCATTTCAGGCCCAGCGGGTTCTTGATACCCCGGCAATATTCGACATGCGCATGATCGGGCTGGCGCGTACGGTCACCGATCCAGATCATGTGGCCGGACGTCGCGTACCAGTCGCCGGAGGTCGAATCGACGCGGGTCAGCGCCTCCTCGTAGCCGAGCAGGAGTGCTTCATGGCTGGTGTAGAAATCCGTCTCGCGCAGCGAATGGTTCGTCTCCGAGGTGATACCCACGGCCCGCATGAAGTCCATCGTCTCGGAGATGCGGTTGGCCAGCGCCTCGTAACGCTCAGCCTGCGGGCTGTCGGCCACGAAACCGAGCATCCAGCGATGCACGTTCTCGAGGCTTGCATAGCCGCCCTGCGCGAAGGCGCGCAGCAGGTTGAGCGTGGCGGCGGACTGGCGGTAGGCCATCTCCTGCCGTGCCGGATCCGGCGTACGCGACTTCTCGTCGAAGTCGATGCCGTTGATGATGTCGCCGCGATAGGAAGGCAGCGTCACGCCGCCCTGCGTCTCGCTGTCGGACGAGCGCGGCTTGGCGAACTGCCCGGCGATGCGGCCGATCTTCACCACGGGCTGAGCGCCCGCGAAGGTCAGCACCACGGCCATCTGGAGGAACACGCGGAAGAAGTCGCGGATATTGTCCGCGCCGTGTTCCGCGAAGCTCTCGGCACAATCACCGCCCTGCAGCAGGAAGCCCTCGCCATTGGCAACGGCGGCGAGCTGCTTCTTGAGCTTGCGCGCCTCGCCTGCAAAAACGAGCGGCGGATAGGTAGCGAGCTGCTTCTCGGTCTCGGCCAGCGCGGCGAGGTTCGGATAGGCCGGAACCTGCTGGATCGGCTTGTTGCGCCAGGATTTCGGAGACCACTTTGTCATCTTTGCACCCGTTAGAAATGCGGATGGCGGCCAATAGCGGCCCCATGCGCGGAATGCGGCTCTATACAGTAAGGTTACTTTCCGTTCCAGCCTGTATTAAGGCATGGCTGCAAAGCGTCAGCCGATGCGCTCCCCGCCTTTCACGCGGTAGCTTGGCTGGTACATCGTGACCAGTTCCTCTGCAGCGGTCGGATGGACTGCCATCGCCCGGTCGAAATCGTCCTTGGTAAGGCCCGCCTTCACCGAGATGCCGAGCAACTGGGCCATCTCGCCCGCATCCGGCCCCAGCACATGCGCGCCCAGAACGCGTCGCGTCGCGGCATCGACCACCAGCTTCATGATCATGCGTTCCTGACGGCCGGAAAGCGTATGCTTCATGGGCCGGAAGCGGGCAAGATAAACCTCAAGCTCATCGAAACGCTTCGCCGCATCGTCCTCCGACAGCCCGACCGTGCCGATCTCCGGCTGGGAGAAAACGGCGGTGGCGATAGCGTCATGGTCCGGGCTGGCAGGCCGACCGCGATAGACCGTATCCACGAAGCACATGGCCTCATGGATCGCGACGGGTGTGAGCTGGACGCGGTTGGTCACGTCCCCGATGGCATAAACGTTCGGCACATTCGTGCGCGAATATTCGTCCACCACTATCTCGCCCAGCTTGCCTGTCGCCACGCCGGCGCCATCCAGGCCAAGCGCCTCGGTGTTAGGCGTGCGCCCGACGGCCAGCATCATCTGGTCCACCGCAAGCGTCTCGCCCGTATTGAGATGAACGTCGAGACGTCCATCGGGCCGTTTCTCGACATTGTCGGTCAACGCCTGCGTGACGATGCGGATGCCCTTCCTTTCCATTTCCTCATGCAGGCCGCGCCGCATATCCATGTCGAAGCGGCTGAGAATTTCCTGTCCGCGATAGACCAACGTCGTGTCCACGCCGAGGCCGTGAAAGATGTTCGCGAATTCGACGGCGATGTAGCCCCCGCCGGCAATAGCGATGGCACGCGGCAGTTCCTTCAGATGGAAGGCCTCGTTAGAGGTGATGCAATATTCATGGCCGGGAAGCGCCGCATGCGGAGTTGGCCTGCCGCCGGTGGCGATCAGGATCGTTTCGGCGGTGACACGACGCCCGTTGGACACGATACGTATCGTATGCGCATCTTCCAGCACGGCGCGGCTCTCGACAATCTCGGCGCCCGCTTTCTCGAGGCCGGATCTGTAGATGCCCTCGAGCCGCGCTATCTCGCGGTCCTTGTTGGCAATCAGCGTGTTCCAGTCGAAACTGCTTTCTCCGACGGTCCAGCCATAGCCAGCGGCATCCTCGAAATGCTCCGGGAACTGTGAGGCATACACAAACAGCTTCTTGGGAACGCAACCGCGGATGACGCAGGTGCCGCCGAAGCGGTACTCCTCCGCGATGGCCACCTTCTTGCCGAGGGAGGCGGACAGGCGCCCGGCGCGCACCCCGCCGGAACCGCCGCCGATGACGAAGAGATCGTAGTCGTAGCTTGCCATCGGGGTCACCGCGCCTGTTTTTCAAGTTCGCCGGAGAGGTAAGCGTACGGCGTCCAAAAGAAAAGCCCGGACGAGCCGGGCTTCGTTGCGAAAAATTGAACTGCCGCCGCCTTACTGGTTGGCCGGCGCCGACTGGCCCTGCGGCGCAGCCTGCCCTTCCGCCGGAGCCTGCGCGCGAACTATCGAATCCAGCTGCTCGCCCACCGCCTCCGCGAGGTCGCGTGCGAGCCCGCGCTGCCAGATCTGGGCGGCCTGCCCCAGTTCGCGCCCGAGGATGGGAGCATCCTCAAGCAGCTTCTTGCCGGTATCCGAGGCATAGAAGGCGGATATCTCATTGAGCTGCGGCTCGGTGAACATGCGCGCATAGATATTGGCCGCCTCACGTTCCAGATCGCCACGGCGTGCTGCAAACCCCAAGGCTTTCTCATCCACCGTCTGGCCGATCACCTGCACCATATCGGGGCTCGTGCGGATCAGCTCGGCCTTGAGGGCGGCAGCGGCTTGCGGCAGCACATTGTCGAATTGTTCGGTGACCCGCAGCGCGGTGATCGCGCTTCTGGCTGCCTTCAGGTGGCTCTCGGCGATCTCCTGCGAGAAGGCCGGCGCCGCTGCGATGAGGAGCGCAGTCGCCGCGAAAACCGCAGCATAGCGGCGTGCACGTAGGCCAAGTTTCATGTCCAAGACGACTCCCTGTTAGCGGGCTGCGAGCAATGTTTCGACACCGTTGCCGCCGGCGACGACGGCGACGTCGGCCATGCCCAAGAAAAGACCATGCTCGACGACACCGGGTATGGCGAAAAGAGCATCGGACAGTGCTCTTGTATCTGGAATGCGGCCAAAAGATGCATCGAGAATGACATGCCCGCCGTCTGTAACAAACGGCTCGCCATTCGTCATCCTCAATGTCACCGGGCCTTCGAGCCCGAGCGCGGCAACGACACGCTCGATCGCCTTGCGGGTCGCGCCCAGTCCGAATTTATTGACCTCGATGGGCAAGGGAAAGCGGCCAAGAACGTCCACCAGCTTCGACCCGTCGGCGATGACGATCATGCGGCGCGAAGCTGCGGCAGTTATCTTTTCGCGCAGCAGCGCGCCGCCGCCGCCCTTGATCAGGGAAAGCTGCGGGTCGATCTCGTCCGCTCCATCGATCGTCAGGTCGAGTTCGGGGATTTCGTCCAGAGTGGCGAGCGGAACGTTCAATTCACGGCAGAGCGCAGCGGTACGCTCGGATGTCGGAACGCCCACAACGGACATGCCGTCTGCGACCTTCACCGCGAGCAGCCGCACGAACTCCTCGGCAGTCGAGCCGGTGCCGATGCCGAGCTTCATGCCATCCGACACATAGGCGAGCGCGGCGCGCGCGGCCTCGATCTTCAGCGATTTTGCATCCATGCGGAACTGTTCCCCGATTCGCATCCGCTCACTAGCACTACGGACGCCGATCCGTGAAGCCCGCAGAGTGGAAGCCGGGTTGCAGTCCACTTTCCGCCGCGCTATCGCGGCGTCGAACGGAGATCGCCGCATGGCACAGCCCATAATCGTCTTTGACCTCGACGGCACCCTGGTCGATACCGCACCGGACCTGCTGGACAGCCTGAACCACTGCCTCGCTCTAGCACGAATTCCGGCGGTGGATGAAGTCTCGCTGCGCCGATTCGTCGGCATGGGCGGCAAGGTGATGATCCAGCGCGCTTTCGCCGCGCAGGGGCGCGATCTGCCGGAAGACAAGCTGGCCGAGCTGCTGGTGGCATTTCTGGAGCACTACACGGCGAACATGCCGGGCCGCTCGCTGCTCTTTCCCGGCGCCGCCGAGGCAATCTCGCGCTTCGCGGATGCCGGCTACCTGCTCGCGGTCTGCACGAACAAGTACGAATCCCTGTCGCGGAAGCTGCTGGAGGCGCTTGGCATGGCCGACAGGTTCCAGGCGATCTGCGGCCAGGACACGTTCGACTACCGCAAGCCGGACCCTCGCCACCTCACCATGACCATCGAGGCCGCCGGAGGCGACAGGTACAATGCGCTGATGGTCGGCGATTCACAGACCGATATCGAGACGGCGAAGGCCGCCGGCATTCCCGTCGTCGCCGTCGATTTCGGCTATACAGACCGCCACGTGCGTGAATTCGAGCCTTCACGCGTCATATCCCGCTTCGATGAACTGACGCTGAAGATGGCGACCGATCTGTTGGTTGCAGCACGCTGACATACGCTGCGACCAACCGTGCCGGGCACCGCCCTTTCGGCCCTGCCGCGCGCACCCGGTCATCCCGAAGCCGCTTCCCGCTTTCAGGCAGCCTCCGTCCCGATGGCTCGCAAACCCGCCTTGACTTGATCGGCGGCCACACCTTATATCGCCGCTCGTTCGGGCCTTCGGGCCTGCGACGGGCGATTAGCTCAGCGGGAGAGCACACCCTTCACACGGGTGGGGTCGTAGGTTCAATCCCTACATCGCCCACCATCGTCCTATCTTCTGCAAAATTCCGTTTCGCCCACCGCATACAAGACGCCGGTGGCGCATACTGGTTATTGCGCGAGCATGGTCTGTATTTCGGCGAGTATCTGACAATTCCAACATTGGAATTGTCAGATAAGCCAGCCCTGTTACGGGTTGTCCGGATTGTCGACCAGACAGCCTATTCCATGACAGCCCTGATAGTTGCCATGTTCGTCGAAGTTAGGCTCCCCGTCCCGGTCGAATTGCGGCGTGTTGTCCACCACCTCATCGGGGTTGTCGACCATGCAACCGATACCGTGGCATCCATTATATCCGCCGTCGTCACGGTAGTTGCTGGCCGCGTGACGTCGGTTGCTGCCCTGATCCTGCGTCATCCCTTCGACGAGCGCACCCAGGATAGCGCCTCCGACCACCGCGCCGACGTCATGGCCACGATGATTGTACATGCGGGCGTTCGGATCGAAGCCGTCCCCGCGGCCGTAGTGATAGCCTCCGACGTCCGCGAATACGCCCGCGCAGCCCTGCGCGACCCATATATACTGGCTCCTGGGGTTATAGCCCCACGTGCGATTGAGGATGCAGGCGCTACTCGACATCTGATGAATGAGTTGCGGCTTGCTCAGCGGCCCGGCCCAGCACTCGTCATACTGATAGTTCCGTGAATGGCATTCCACGGTTGCCTCGGCCTTGGCAGGCGCGGCCATGTAGAACGATCCGGCCACGACAGCGGAAGCGGCGACGTATTTCAGCATGTCAATTGTCCCCTTCAAACCTCAATCGTTGATCGCCGTGATCTTGATCACGTTATCGGCGCCTACCCCGGAGAACCACACTTCACCGTCTCCGATCATGACACCCTGCCAGTTGGCAAACAGATCTGAATAGGCCTGGCCGGCGACGGCCTGCTTCACCTTGGGAGTGACGATCTTGTCGTAATCCGCGATGAAGTGCGCCGCGTCCCTGAGCTTGACCGCCTTGCCGCCGATGCGCGCTTGGAATGGATAATCGACCAAAGCCGCGACGGCGGCCTTGTCGCCGGCCGCCATCGCCTTCTGCAACGTCTCGAAGAATTGCTTGTATCGGGCATGTTCTCCAAACAGCTCATCCAGCGTCGAATCGACCTCTGCGGCCGTTTGTGCGGCGACGCTCGCGGTTCCCGCCATCGTCATGAACACCGCTGCGAGAAGTCCCGTCGTGATCTTGCGCATGTTTCCTCCTACTGTGAATTCAGCCTGGCGCATCTATCGCCTGAAACCCTTGGCTTCCATGCAAGACTTTTCAAGCTCGGCCTGATCGATTCCCCGCACCACGCCCGAGGCGATGCCTTCGGAGACCGCGCCGCCCCAACTGCCCGGACGCTCGTTCGCGCCGATGGTGACGGTCGCTGCCTGCGCCTCGTACTTGCATTCCGCGAGGGCTTGATCGGCCTCCGAACCCGGCGTGCCGTCCCGCACCCATTCGCGGTCGGCACTGGCGCAGCCCGCTACCGCGAGCATCGACGCCACAACGATGATATTGGCAAATTCGCTTTTCATCCCGGGTGCCCTTTTAGCCGATGACCGTGTGAGCGAAGCATGTGGCAAGATTCTCCGGCGCTCCGAGCGCGCGCGCCCATTTGATGAGCTCCGGCCGGTCCTCCGGGACTGCGAAACCGCCCCACACCTCCTTGAACTGTTTCTGGCCGTTCACCGTCTGGAAGAAAAAGAAACCCGGGTCGCTTTCTGGCGTCGAGGCATAGACCGCGCTCCATGATCCGCTCGTCATAAAGTTCATTAAACTCACTGTCGAAGGCTTGATCTTGACTGTCATGGAACTCGCAACGAGCGTGGCGTACTCGTGCTTGCGCGCATCCGTAAGGTTAGTGTCCAACCCCGTGCAGGCGTGATCCGCGGCAATAGCCTCGCCGGACAAGAGTGCGCCGCAACTTATGAGGGCAGCGAGCACGATAGAGTGTCGTTTGTGGTTCAACGTAGCCTCCTACCAGCACCGACGAAGATTGCCGCGATTTTTCTTCCGCGTAGAACCCAGCTTGATGACAGAGATGGATATGCCAAGCGGCCAACGCCATCGCCGGGCCGAAGAGCGAGCACTTTCTGACAATCCGATCATTTCATGAAAAGCCGCGGCGGCTTGCCGGAATCTCGAAGCAACACCCTTTTGCCCGTTCTGCCGTATTGCCCACGGGTGATTTTCAATAGGCATTGCCCGCGAAATATTAAGTGTGGCTACACATCATTTGTTGACCACCGTTTCACATCCGTCGATAGTTCACCAGTTGAAATGCTGCGGACGATGCCAATGCTGAGGCTGCTGGAAAGCGTTCCCGATTCCTGGGGGCCCAAATTGGCGGTGGCGAGCGGCGCGGTGACGCGCACGCGAACCGGCCCCAACGAAATCAAGTTCATCGCGCCGGCCCATATGGCGCTGGTCATGTTCACACCCCAACCGAACAGGGAAATCGCACTCAATAGCGATCGGAAATCGCAGTTCATGGCCCCGGTCGGCGCCATCGAGATCGTTCCGGCAAATGCCGAGCTGTTTGCGCGCTGGAGAACGCAAAAGGAAAACCTGCTTGTGGCGCTGGCGCCGGAAACGCTGGAAATGCTCGCCGCACAGGAGTTCGAAAGCCCGGATTTTGAGCTTCGTCCCGCCCGGGCCGGTCTGATCGACGAAAAGGCGCGGATGATTGCGGAAATGATCCGCGATGAATTCCATAAGAAGGACGAAGTCAACGAACTGTATCTGGACTCGTTGATCACCGTTTTCTCGACGCATCTGCTGCGGACCTATTCCTCCTTTCAGGAACGTCTATATCCGCGCTTTCGCGGCGGTCTTTCCGCGCAGACGTGGAAGCGGGTAGACGAATATATTCATGCTCATCTCTCCGAGAAGCTGTCCCTTGAGGGACTCGCCCGACTGGCGGGCCTTTCACCAAGCCATTTTCTAAGAGCGTTCCGCGAAACGGCAGGTCAGCCGCCCCATCAATATCTGATGAGCATCCGGCTTGCGGCTGCCGAGCGCATGATAACCACAACCGACACGCCCCTGCCGCTGATCGCGAAGGCAGTCGGCTTCTCCAGCCATAGTCACATGACTGCTGCCATGAGACGGCACCTGTCGGTCACGCCCGGAGATTTGCGCCGAGCGGCCGGCACATAGCCGGCTGTTCAACAGAGGCGGTCAACGCGGGGGTCAACTGGCCGGAGAGCGCACCTCGTCCACCCGCTGAATCGCCGTCAGCACGCGCGTATCCCGGTCATAGACATCAGGGCTGTAGATCACCTTGCCGGCCTTGTCGGGCCATGCGGTGAAATAGGACACGTAGACCGGCACCTTCTCCTCCAGCCTCGCTTGCCCGTTCTTGCCCTTCAGCCTTTCTTCCACGCGGGCGCGGTCCCAGCCCAGCACAGCCGCGGCCATGCCGCGCGGATCCTGAAGGCGGATGCAGCCATTGCTGTAGGCGCGGCTCTCGCGGTCAAAGAGATATTTCTCCGGCGTATCGTGCATGTAGATCGCGTGTTCGTTGGGGAACATGATCTTCATCTCCCCGAGCGAATTCTTCGGGCCGGGCGGCTGGCGCACGCTGAAGGGTATCTTGCTGCCGTAGCTCGGCCAGTCAATCGCGGCGGAGGGAATTTTCCGCCCTTTCGAATCCGTCACCTCGTAGCCGATGCGGTCGAGATAGGAGGGGTCGCCATAGAGCTTCGGCAGGTATTTGTTGACGAGGATCGAGCGCGGAATGCCCCAATAAGGATGGAACTCGACATACTGGATCTCGTCCTGGAAGAAGAAGGTCTGCGTGGCGGTCGTACCGACAACAGTCCGCATCGACAGCTTCTCCTCGCCATCCTCCCAATAAGCTGCGTTGAAGGCCGGGACGTTGATAAAGACATGGCGGCGGCCGAACTCGGATGGCAGCCAGCGCAGCTGCTCCATCGCGACGATCACTTTCGACAATCTGTCGGCCTTCGAGGTGCCGGCTATCGCGGCGACCGTGCGCGGGCCGATCACGCCGTCAGGCTTGAGACCGTGCGCCACCTGGGCTGCCTTGATAAGCGGCACAAGCTCGTCGCTGTAGACCTCCCTGCCCGCGCTCGCGGCCAGAAGGGAGCCGAACTCCGCCTTGAAAGCTGCGCTTCCGTCCCGCTCCAGTATCTGGAGTATCTTCGGCAGTTCGGCGGACGTGCCGCCGGGCCGCAGCAGCAATGCCGGGTCGACGACAATGGCGTTTTCCTGCGAGGCGCGCAGCGTCGCCAGTTCGGTTTTCAGCGCCGCATATTGGGCATTCTGCGGGTGCCAGGATTCCAGATATTTCTGCACGGCGAAGGTGTCATGCAGGACATCGAGGATATGCTCGTAGTCGAGGGGCTTTTCCGCGAAATCATGATAGCCGGAGAGCCGATTGGCGACGACACGTCCCCTCGACGCATCGCGCACATAGCGCAACACTTTTGCCGACATGGCCATCTCGAACCGGGCTTGGGCCGCCTGTGCCTCCTCGCCGCTTGCGGCGGCTGCACCGATTTCGGGCACCTCATAGTCCCGTGCCTCCAGCCCATGCGAAGCCGCATCGCGCAGCACTTCGAGCGCGGCGGCGGCTCGATGGTTCGGCTGGCCGTCCCGCACCCAGATAAAGCGAGGGTGCTCCGAATACCAACTCGTCAGCGCGGCGGCGATATCCTTCTCAGCCATCAGCTCGTAACCGCCCAATCCCGACAGCGCCGCGACAAAGGGATTTGCCGGGGTCGCCACGGGTGTGCCAAGCGGGACAGCCGCCTCCGCTCCGGCATCAACGACGCTGTTCGTGGTGAGGTCATCGGTGACGAGTGCTGCGGTGATGACCGAGAAATCCACCTTCACCAGCGGATCGGCCTTGTATTTGTAGTAGGACGGGGCCGCGACCTTCGGCGCCGGGGCGGCAGCGCGCTTCGGTGCAGGCGCGGGAGCGGGCGGCGCTTCCTGCCGGCGTTCGATGCGGCCACCGAAAAGGCGGTCGAAAAGATATTGAGCCGATGCCTGCTGCGGTGGGAGCGCCGCAAGCGCAAGCATCGTGCATGCCAGGAATCGCAGTCTGGTCGTCATCCGAACCCCACTCTCGCCGTCGCCATCCACCGAGGAAAAGGATGGCCAAGTCCTGTCGTCGAGACACCCCCGGAATGCTTAACATTCCGTTTCCGCATCGCCCAGCCGCAGATGACGAAGCATAGCGATTCCGGCAAAGTGAGGTAAGCTGCGAAAGCTTCGCAAAAATGTGATCGCCGGCGGATCGCGTTCAGCGCGGAGCGGCGATGATGACCGCCGCGCCGACCAGCGCGATCGCGGCGCCGGCCATATCCCAACGATCCGGGCTGATGCCCTCGAAGAGGCGCAGCCAGATGAGCGACGCGACGATATAGATGCCCCCATAGGCGGCGTAGGTTCGCCCGGCGGCGGGGCTGTCCACCATCGCCAGCAGCACCGCGAACAGGATCAGCGATGCGATGCCCGGCGCCAGCCAGAGAGCCTGCTTGCCGAGCCTGAGCCATGCCCAGAAAGCGTAGCAGCCGGCAATCTCGGCAAGCGCAGCCGCGCCGAACAAGAGAAAATTGCGCATTCCACTCCTTTCCCGCGTACCGATCATGCGTGGTTAATGCGATTCCGCCGATGCTAGGCGTCCATTAACCATATTCAGGCATGGTTGATGCATCGTTTCGTTGGTCAGAGCGTGTCCATGCGTCCCCTCCCCGCATTCCTGCTTGCCGGTTTCGCTGTCCTGTCCCTTTCAGCCTGCGCGAGCCGGCACGATGTCGATCATCAGGTGCCGAAGCTTGCCTTCGCGGAGGAAGAGACTGCGCGGTTTCCGGTGGACATCATGCAGTTTCCCGGACCGCGCAGCGGTCTGGCCGGCCGCACCATCAAGGTTGGCAGCATCGCCGATCTGGTGCTCGCACGAAACGAGGTCGTGCTGACTTTCGATGACGGCCCCATGCCGGGCAAGACGCCAGCCATCCTCAAGACGCTGGACGAACATGGCGTCAAGGCCACTTTCCTCATGGTCGGCCAGATGGCTCGCAGCTACCCGGCGCTCGTGAAAGAGGTTGCAGCCCGAGGTCATTCCATCGGGACGCATACCGAACATCACGCCAATCTGGCGTCCATCGGCTTCGACAGGGCGGTGGGGGAGATCGACCAGGGCCGCAAGAGCGTCGCCGCGGCGCTGGTGCCGACAGGCATGAAGGCCGCGCCTTTCTTCCGCTTCCCTTACCTCTCGGACACGCCCGCATTGCGCAGGCATCTCGCCATGCAGGGCGTCGTCGTGGTGGACCCGACGGTCGATTCGAAGGATTATTTCGTCTCGACGCCCGATCAGGTCCGGCAGCGCACCGTCGCAAGGCTAGAGGCGCGCGGCTCGGGCATCGTGCTGTTCCACGATCTCCACCAGCGGACGGTCGCCATGCTGCCCAAGCTCCTTGACGATCTCCACGCGCGCGGCTTCAAGGTCGTGCATTTGGCGCCCAAACAACGCGCGGGCGGCGATCTTCTGGTGTCGGCACTCAGCGAGTAAGGCCCTTGGCCTCCACCTCCGCCAGATATTCCCGCCAGCGGCTTTCCTTCTCAGTGCCTAATTCGTGAAGATAGCTCCACGTGAACAAGCCGGTATCGTGGAAGTCGTCGAAACTGATGCGCACAGCATAGTTACCGACAGGCTCGATGCGTGAAATCGCGACGTCGCGCTTGCCCACAACGGTGACGCGCTGCTCCGGCGAATGCCCCTGTACCTCCGCGGAAGGCGACAGCACACGCAGCATTTCGGCCGGCAATTCGTAGATGCCGTCGGCGAACGTCACCGTCAGCAACCGGCGGTCCCCGGATACGCGCAATTCACTGGGCGGGTTCATCACGGTGCTCCTGTTTGGCACGGCGGCACTACCCCCAAACACCTTCGTTGAAAAGCAGCGGCATTGCACCGAACCCTTGCCCGATGATATTCAGTGGATATGGACGCCCTTGAATTTCGCCGCGACATCACCGAAATCAACGAGAAAGAGGGCTACCCGCAGGAAGCCGGCGCAAGGATGTTTCCACCCGCATCGACACGCATGACCGACCCGTTCGGCCGGTCCATCGACTATCTCCGCGTTTCGGTGACGGATCGCTGCGACTTCCGCTGCACCTATTGCATGGCGGAGGACATGACCTTCCTGCCCAAGCGCGACCTGCTTTCGCTGGAAGAACTGGACCGCCTCTGCACCGTCTTTATCGAGAAGGGCGTGCGTAAGCTCAGGCTTACGGGTGGAGAGCCGCTGGTGCGCAAGAACGTGATGCACCTCATCGCGCAGCTTTCACGCCATCTGGAGTCCGGTGCGCTAGATGAATTGACGCTGACCACGAATGGCTCGCAGCTTGCCCGCTTCGCTTCGGAACTCGCGGCGCTTGGCGTGCGGCGCATCAATGTGTCCCTCGACACACTCGACCCCGACAAATTCCGCACCATTACCCGCTGGGGCGATCTCGGGCGCGTGCTCGCAGGCATCGACGCCGCGCAGGAAGCCGGCCTCGCCGTGAAGCTCAACGCCGTCGCGCTCAAAGGCTTCAACGATGCGGAAATACCCGATCTCATGCGCTGGGCGCATGGGCGTGGCATGGACCTGACCCTGATCGAAACGATGCCGCTCGGTGAAATCGACGTGGACCGGACCGACCAGTATGTACCGCTGTCGCGCCTGCGCGCGGACCTCTCCCGGCAGTTCACGCTGACCGATATACCATATCGCACCGGCGGGCCGGCGCGCTATGTCGAGGTCGGGGAGACTGGCGGTCGACTGGGCTTCATCACGCCGCTGACGCATAATTTCTGCGAAAGCTGCAACCGCGTTCGCCTGACCTGCACCGGAACGCTCTATATGTGCCTTGGCCAGGAAGACGCGGCGGATCTGCGCGCGCCGCTCCGCGCCTCCGAAGGTAACGATCTGCTGTCGAACGCCATCGACGAAGCCATCGGGCGCAAGCCGAAAGGCCATGATTTCGTCATCGACCGGCGGACGCAGCGGCCGGCCGTTTCGCGCCATATGAGCGTGACAGGGGGCTAATCCCCGCTTTTCAGGCAACATCCGCGAATATTCATTGCTACGGCCCGCGTGAGGCGTATCCGCCCGATTGCCAAGCGTTGCGGGCAGGCATAGACACGATCGGTAGACGCCCCGGAGTCGCCGTGCCTCTCTCCCCCAACATGCGCGCCGCGCTGTTCATGTCCATCTCGATGGCCAGCTTCACGGTCAACGACGCCATCACGAAGTCGCTGACCGTTGAAATGAATCTGGGCCAGATCGCCTTCGTGCGCGGCTTCTTCGCAACCATCCTGATCGGCAGCCTTGCGCTCTATAGCGGGGCCTTGCGCGAATTGCGTTCCATTCTGCACCCTATGGTGGCGTTGCGCGTCCTCGGAGAACTGGGCAGCACCGTATCCTTCCTCACGGCACTGTCGCACATGCCGCTGGCAAATGTGTCCGCGGTACTGCAATCGCTGCCGCTGGCCGTCACGATGGGAGCGGCGTTGTTCATGGGCGAGCCCGTCGGCTGGCGCAGATGGATAGCCATTGCCGTGGGCTTTGCCGGCGTCCTGATCATCGTGCGGCCCGGAGTCGAAGGCTTCGACAGCTATTCGCTTTACGCGCTGGCGTGCGTGCTGAGCTGCGCGATCCGCGACCTCGCCACACGGCGGGTGCCGCCGGCGATCCCGTCTCTTTTCATATCTACTGCAACCGCCTCGTGCGTCGGCCTCTTCGGCGCGCTGCTGATCGTACCGATGGGAGGCTGGTCACCCATGCCCGTCGAATCCACGGCGATGCTGGCTCTGGCGGCGGTGCTGGTGGTGATCGGCTACCAGTTCATCATCATGTCGATGCGGCTCGGCGATATCTCCTTCGTCGCTCCGTTCCGCTATACGGCGCTGATCTGGGCGATATTGCTCAGCGCCGTGTTCTTCGGGGATTTTCCCGACGCCATCATGCTCGCCGGTGCGGCACTCGTCGTCGGGTCCGGGCTTTACACGCTCTACAGGGAGCGCGTGCGCGGCGCGCACCGGCCCGCGGCCGAAAGCACCACGCCGGCAATGGCCCCCGACGGCACCTGAGGCTTTGCAGAACGAACGGAAATGGGATTTGACAAGTTCGCGGGCAAATCCTTTACATGTTAACGACTGACCGGATTCCCGATGTCTGACCTTGCCTCCCAGCGGCCTCAACCGCCCGCCACCATCATACTTGTCCTCATCGGCTCCATCGGCTCGCTGGGGCTGAACATATTCGTGCCGTCGATGCCGGCGATGGCGGACTATTTCCAAACCGACTACCGCATCATCCAGCTTGCGGTCTCGCTCTATCTGGGCGGCATGGCGCTCATCCAGTTCTGCGTGGGGCCGCTGTCCGACCGCTATGGCCGACGCCCGGTGCTGCTTGCCTGCTTTTCCATCTTCATCGTCAGCACGGCAGCGGCGATCTATGCGCCGAATATCCAGTTCCTGCTTGTCTGCCGCGTTTTCCAGGCATGTTCGGCGGCAGGCATCGTGCTGTCTCGCGCGGTAGTGCGCGATACGGTGACGCGTCTCGACGAGGCGGCGAGCAAGATCGGCTACGTGGCAACCGGCATGAGCCTCGTGCCCATGCTGGCGCCGACGCTGGGCGGCATGCTGGACGAGATGTACGGGTGGAAATCGACTTTCGTGCTGATGCTTGCGGCGGCCATCCTCGCACTGACGATCACGTGGTTCTTCCTGCCGGAAACCAATCACCGCAGATCCTCCAGCATGATGGCCCAGATACGCGGCTATCCGCAGTTGCTCGGCTCGCCGCGCTATTGGGGCTACACGCTGGCCGCGGGCCTCTCCTCCGGCGCGTTCTTCGCCTTCCTCGGCGGCGCGCCATACATCGCTACGCAGATATTGGGCCTCAGCCCCTCCGTCTACGGCATGTATTTCGCCATATTGGCGGCCGGATACACGCTTGGAAATTTCAGCTCCGGGCGCTTTTCCCGATATATCGGCATCAACAGGATGATGTTCATCGGCAATAGCCTGGCATGTATCGGGATCGCGCTTTCGATCGTTCTTTTCGCGCTCGGCTTCGACCATGCCGTCACCCTGTTCGGCCCTGTCGTCGCCGTGGGCATCGGCAACGGCATGACGCTGCCCAACGCCGGCGCGGGCGCCGTAAGCATACGGCCCCAACTCGCAGGCTCGGCGTCCGGGCTTAGCGGTACGCTCCAGCTCGGCACCGGGGCGCTGCTCTCCTTCATCGCGGGAGCAACGCTTTCGGCCGAATCCGGCCCCTACCCTCTCCTGTGGGTTATGCTCATATCCTCCGCTCTGGCTTTGGCCGCAACGGCCTTTGTCATGTATATCGACCGGCAGGCTGCAAGGAGCACTTCGCGGAGCTGACATGGAAACCGAAATCGCAGCCGTCGTGCTCGCGGGCGGACGCTCCCGCCGAATGGGCGGCGTCGCGAAATTCCTGCTGCCTTTCGCCGGCAGCACCATGCTGGACCATGTTCTCGCGCGCCTTGCCGGTCAGGTAAGCGAAATCGCCATCAGCGCCAATGTGGACCCAGCCGTTCTGGTCGGCTTCGGCCATCCCGTCATCGCGGATGGCGAGCATGGGCGCGCGGGGCCGTTGGCCGGCGTGCTGGCCGGCATGGACTGGGCGCATTCGCATGGGCGGGGGCATCTGCTGTCGGTCGCATCCGACACGCCTTTCTTTCCCGAAGATCTGGCCTTCCGCCTTGTCGAAGCGGCTGGCGTAAACGAGCGGCGCATCGTCGTCGCTCGGTCGCGCGACCGCATCCATCCCGTATTCGCGCTGTGGCCTGTAAGCCTGCGAAAGGAGCTGTCCGATTTCCTGCGCCGGGTGGAGAACAGGCGCGTGACGGACTTCATCTACGCGCATGACTGGGCAGCCGTGTCCTTCGCGGACGAGCATGGCCGTGATCCGTTCTTCAACGCCAATACCCCGGCTGAGCTGATGGAAGCCGACCGCATGTCAAGGAAAACGGGATGACGGAGCAACGCGTGCTCGGCGTGACCGGCTGGAAGAATTCCGGCAAGACGACGCTGGTGGAGCGCCTCGTGGCGCGGCTGACGCAGGACGGCCTGCGTGTCTCCACGGTGAAACATGCCCATCACGCTTTCGATATCGACCATGAAGGCACGGATTCCTACCGTCACCGCGCGGCGGGCGCCGGCGAGGTTGCCATCGTCTCGGGACGGCGCTGGGCGCTGATGCACGAATTACGCAACGGCGAGGCTGAGCCATCGCTGGACGACGTGCTGGCGCGGCTCGCCCCGTGCGACCTCGTGATCGTGGAGGGGTACAAGCGTGACCGACATCCGAAGATCGAGACGCGCCGCGTGAATGCCGCCGGGAAAGAGCCGTTGTCGCCCGGCGACCCCACCATTGTCGCCATCGCGTCAGACAGCCAGATCACGGATTCGCGGGTTCCTGTTTTCGATCTCGACGACATTGAGGGGATTGCCGCGTTCGCACGGCAATTCGCAGGCATTTGACAGCGGCAGCGCATGCCGTAGCGCCACCGCGTTTAGCGGTTGCAAAATGCGCGGCAAGAGTGGGAATATCGTCTCAAAGACACGGCTGCGCCGCGTCTGCGGACCTGCTGCCTTCCAGGGCGGCCAAGTAAAGAGGGAACTGATGTTTATTTCCAGGCGTGTATTTCTTGCTGCTTCGGCTATCGCTTTGTCATTCGGTGCCGCCCAGGCCCAGGAAAAAGTGCGTATCGGCACCGAAGGAGCCTACCCTCCCTTCAACAATCTTACCTCGGACGGAAATCTCGAAGGATTCGACATCGATATCGCGAAGGCGCTTTGCGCCGAGATGAAGGTGGAATGCGAGTTCGTCACGCAGGACTGGGATGGCATCATCCCGGCCCTTCAGGCCAACCGTTTCGACGCCATCATCGCCTCGATGTCGATTACCGACGAGCGCAAGGAGCAGGTGGATTTCACCGACCCCTATTACACAAACTCGCTGAGCTTCGTGGCCCCGAAGGATTCCGAATTCCTCCCCACGGAAGTCACCACCCAGTCCATCGGCGTGCAGGAAGGCACTATCGCGGCGAGCTTTGCGGAAGAAAACTACAAGGACGCCGATATCAGGGCATATCCGTCGCAGCTCGAAGCCTGGACCGATCTCGGCAACGGCCGCATAGATGCCGTGCTGGCCGATTTCGGCGTGCAGTATGGCTGGGTCAGCACGCCGGAAGGCGATTGCTGCGAATTCAAGGGCGATACGGTCAGTAATGACGACAAGATCGGCATCGCGATCCGCAAGGGCGATACGGCGCTCGCCGGGAAGTTCAACGCAGCCATCAAGGCCATTCGCGAAAATGGCAAATATGCCGAGATAAACGCGAAATATTTCCCGTTCGACATCTATGGCGAGTGATCCCGGCCTCGACGGATCAGGCAGCTTGACCAGCCGGGCGGAGCCTGACGCCTTGCCCGGCGTTTTCCAGACGATCTCCCACGAGCCCGCCTTTTCATGGAAACAGCTCTCGGTCTCCTGAGCTTTGGCCCGGACGGCTGGGGCGACGAGCTTGTGTCCGGCCTCATCGTGACGCTGCTGCTGGCTCTCGCCACGCTTCCCCTCGGTCTTGCGATCGGCTTTCTCGTGGCTTTGGGCAAGCAATCGCGGGAAAAGTCCCTTCGGGCCGCGGCCAATATCTACACGACGCTGTTTCGCGGCCTGCCGGAATTGCTCACGCTGTTCCTCGTCTATTACGGCGCGCAGTTGGGCGTGCAGCGCCTGCTGGCATTCCTCGGAGCGGAAGGCGGCATCGAGATCAACAGCTTCGTTGCCGGCATGGTGGCGCTCGGAGTCGTCTTTTCCTCTTATGCGAGCGAGGTGTTTCTGTCGGCCTTCCGCGCCATACCGCGCGGCCAGTATGAAGGCGGCTTCGCCATCGGCCTCTCGCGCATGCAGACAATGCGTCTCGTCATCGCGCCGCAGCTTGTCCGCATCGCGCTTCCCGGCCTGTCGAATCTCTGGCTGACCCTTCTCAAGGATACCGCCCTCGTCTCCGTCATCGGACTGTCGGATATATTGCGCCAGACGAGCATCGCCGCGCGGGTCACGCGTGAGGCGTTCCTGTTCTACGGGGTAGCCTGCCTGCTCTATCTGGCCCTTGCCATCCTGTCCTCGATCATATTCGCAGCCCTCGAACGACGCGCAGCCAGAGCTGGAATGGCGCGATGACGGCCGAGACGAGAAGCGGAGCAATCGTCGAAAGGCCGCCGCTGCCGGCCCGGCGCTGGACCGGCGAGCGCATTCTCGGCCACGCGATGCTTATCCTGTGGATCGTGCTCGGCGCGGGAACGATCCTTTTCCTCGTCCAGTCCTGGCGGCCCGACCTCTTTGCGCGCTACGCGCCGGCCTATCTGTCGGGCCTGCGGGTAACGCTCACTCTGGTGGCGCTGTCCATCGTGCTCGGCGCGCTGCTGTCGTTTCCGATTGCCTTTGCGCGCATGTCTCGCAACCGGGTGCTGTCCTGGCTCGGCTATGCCTATGTCTATTTCTTCCGCGGCACGCCGCTGATCGCCCAGACCTTCCTCGTCTATTACGGCTTCGGTTCGTTCCGGCCGCAACTGGAAGCCTTCGGCCTATGGGCCTTCTTCCGGGAGGCCTGGTATTGCGCGCTGCTCGCCTTCACGCTCAACACCGCCGCCTATCAGGCGGAAATCCTGCGCGGCGCCATCGAAAGCATTCCGCGCGGGCAATGGGAGGGTGCCGCCTCGCTCGGCCTGTCGAAATGGCAGACCATGCGCATGATCATCCTGCCGCAGGCGCTGATCGTCGCCCTGCGGCCTTATGGCAACGAAATCGTGCTGATGATCAAGGGTTCCGCCATTGTCGCCATCATCACCGTCTATGACCTGATGGGAGAGACACGCCGGGCCTATTCACGCACATTCGACTTCCAGACCTATATCTGGGCCGCGCTCCTCTACCTTGCGGTCGTGGAAGTGCTGCGCAACATTGTCGACTGGATAGAGCGCCGCATTACGCGGCACCTCAAACGCTAAAGACAAGACTGCAAGGGAGAAACGGGCGGATGGCCAAGGTGGCATTTCTCGGACTCGGAGTCATGGGCTACCCTATGGCCGGACATCTCAAGACCAAGGGCGGGCATGAGGTAACGGTCTATAACCGCACCGCTGCCAAGGCCGAGAAATGGGCTGCCGAGTTCGGGGGCTCATTTGCGGCAACGCCAGCCGAGGCCGCTGCGGGCAAGGATTTCGTGTTCTGCTGCGTCGGCAACGACGACGACCTTCGCTCCGTCGCGCTTGGGCCTGACGGCGCGTTCGCAGCCATAAAGGAAGGCGCAGTATTCATCGACAACACCACCGCTTCGGCGGATATAGCCCGCGAGCTGGCAGCGGAGGCGGCGAAACGCGGCTTCGGCTTCGTGGATGCGCCGGTGTCAGGCGGCCAGGCGGGAGCCGAGAACGGCGTGCTCACCGTCATGTGCGGAGGTAGTCAAGCCGATTTCGACAAGGCCAGGCCAGTCATCGACGCGTTTGCCCGCATGGTTGGACTGATGGGGCCGGCAGGCGCGGGGCAACTTACCAAGATGGTCAACCAGATCTGCATCGCCGGGCTCGTCCAGGGACTTTCTGAGGGCATCCATTTCGCCAGAAAGGCCGGGCTGGACGTTCAGGCCGTGATAGACGTCATTTCCAAGGGTGCGGCCGGCTCGTGGCAGATGGAAAACCGCTACAAGACGATGAATGACGGCAAGTACGATTTCGGCTTCGCCGTGGACTGGATGCGCAAGGATCTCGGCATCTGCCTGGAGGAAGCAAATCGCAACGGGGCCAGCCTGCCCGTCACCGCGCTGGTCGACCAGTTCTACAAGGATGTGCAGAAGATGGGCGGCAATCGCTGGGATACGTCATCGCTGCTTGCCCGGCTGGAGAAATAGGCGTGCGGGACCTCGGCCCGCATTCGACGGCGGACGAGATCCTGCAACATCTGCGCATTCTCGGCTCCGAGGAAAACCGTCAGGGCATGACGCGTTACGGCATACGCATCGACCGTGCGCTCGGCATATCGCATAGCGTGCAGCGCGACATGGCGAGGAAGATCGGGCGCAACCACGAGCGCGCGTTCGAACTTTGGGCAAGCGGCATCACCGAGGCGCAGTTCATCGCTTCGATAACCGCCGACCCCACGCGCTTCACCAACAAAGACGCACACCGCTGGGCCGCCGCATTCGATTCATGGGATATCGTGGACGGCGTATCGGACCTCTTCACCGAGACGGAGGGGTGGCGAACATTGATCGACGAATTCGCCGACGACGAACGCGAATTCGTGCGGCGCACCGCCTTCGCCATGATGGCATGGTCATCGGTTCACCGGAAGAAGGAGCCGGATGCGACCTTCGCCGGCTTCCTGCCGATCATCGAACGCCACGCAGCGGATGAACGCAACTTCGTGCGCAAGGCTGTCAACTGGGCGCTGCGCTCCATCGGCAAGCGTTCGCTTTCCCTTCACGCCCGCGCGCTCGAAACGGCTGAAAGGCTCGCAGGCTCCCCGGACAAGACCGCGCGCTGGATCGGGCGCGATGCCGTGCGCGAACTGACGGCGGCAAGCACAATCGAGCGGATCGCCGCACGCGAACGGAGGCGTGCGGCAAGAAGCTGACCGTCAGGCGGCGTTGGAGCCGGCTTCCTTGTCGAGGATGAGATAATCCAGCGGAAGCTGTGTCGTGTATTTGATTTGCTCCATCGCAAAGGAGGACGACACGTCCCTTATCTCGATCTTGGCGATCAGGCGCTTGTAGAAGGCGTCGTAGGCGGCGATGTCCGGTACGACCACGCGCAACAGATAATCCACATCGCCGCTCATGCGATAGAATTCCACCACTTCGGGGAATTCCTGGATCACCTCGGAGAAACGCTTCAGCCATTCGAGGCTGTGCGCATTGGTGCGGATCGAGACGAAAACCGTGACGCGCGTGTTCACCTTGCCGGGGTCCAGCAAGGCCACGCGGCGCTTGATGACGCCATCTTCCTCGAGCTTCTGGATGCGCCGCCAGCATGGCGTCGTGGACAAGCCCACCTTCTTGGCTATGTCGGCGACGGCGAGCGTCGAATCTTCCTGCAAAAGACGCAGGATCTTGCGGTCGAGGCGGTCCATCTGACCCTCCGATAGAATGAGGAACCAATATCGGGGCTTTCTTCGGGTGTTTCAAGAAAGCTCTTCTTCAAGACCCACATTCAATTGGAATGAGTTTGCTACAACTTCAAATACTACGACCGGCGATTTCTGCCCGCAGAACGGGCAGCAGTTCTTCCTCGAACCACGGATTCGCTTTCAGCCACCCCGTGTTGCGCCATGAAGGATGCGGCAAAGGCATGATTTTCGGCATCGTGTTGCGGAAGAACGCGGATCGCCAATTGCGCACCGTCTCCGTCAAGGACGAGAAGCATGAAGGTCCCAGATGCCATCGTTGGGCATAAAGCCCGATGGCAAGCACAAGCTCCACTTGCGGCATGGACCCGATGACCTCGGCGCGCCATGCCGGCGCGCATTCCCGGCGCGGCGGCAGGTCACCACCCTTCGCATCCTGCCCCGGAAAGCAGAACCCCATCGGCGCAATGGCGAAACGTACGGTGTCGTAGAACTCATCGCGCGTCACGCCCATCCAGTTGCGCAAGCGGTCGCCTGAACGATCGTTGAAAGGGAGCCCGCTCGCATGAACCTTCGTGCCCGGGGCCTGCCCTGCAATGAGCACGCGCGCTGTGGATGAAAGCCGCGTCACCGGGCGCGGCTCATGCGGCAATTGCTTTCCTTCAGGAGCGTCGCGGCAGATACGGCACGCGGCAATGCGCCCGGAAAGGTCCGAAACGCGAGTGCCTGCATCTGTCGCCGGCTGTATCGTCATGCGGCCGCGCTCGGCCGCGCCTTCACGTCGCCATACCATCGCAGCACGTTGGTCAGTTCCTCCGGCATTTGCAGTTTTGCCGGTTTCATGAAGTCGAGCGCGATCATGCCGGTGATGTCGGCCACGGAATAAGCGTCGCCGGCTACAAAGCGGCGGCCGGACAGTTCCACGTCAAGAAGCGCGAGGAAATCGAGGGCCTTGCCACGGTTTGCCTCGCCCCATTCCGGCACCTGCGGCACTTCCCAATCCTTCATGGCGGGGTGGGTGTGACGGAAAACCTGCGTCACGGCTAGCATCAGATGAAGCTCCATCCGGCGCTGCCACATCTCCACCAGCGCCTTTCCGACAGCGCCGATGCCGAACAGGGGCGGCGACGGGTGCAATTCCTCGAAATAGCGGCAGATTGCGATGGTTTCCGTAATGACAGTGCCGTCGTCCAGTACCAGCAAAGGGAGACGCTGCAACGGATTGAGTGCCGCGATTTCCGGGGCGCGGTGGCCCATCGCGCCCATATCCACGGGCACCAGCGGCACCTCGACGCCCTTTTCGGCGAGATAGACGCGCACGCGGCGCGGATTGGGCGCCCTGCCCCCATCATAGAGCTTCATTCAGTCCTCCCTCGATCAACGATTATCGCAGCAATTGCCGCAGCAAATCCACCAGCCATCGCCATAGTTCGTGCGGATATTCCACGGCTCCGTCCTTGCGGGCACGCCAGTCCGAAGGCCGTTCGAACTCTCCCGCCCATGCGCCTCGCCCGTCCCGGCGCGCGGCTGCTTCGACTTCTTCATAGTCGCCATAGGCGACGGCCCAGCCAGCATTCACCAACGCTTCGTTGAGTTCGGTTCCGCCTGCCTCACAGACAGCCAGCAGCCGGTCGTAACGGTCGCGTGTCCTGCCCCGGCATGACACCACCCCGCGCTTCACCAGTGCGCGCAACGCCGCTGTCGCTTCCCGCCCGCAGGCATAAGCCCGGCTTCCGCGTGAGCAGGTCTGGTCGTACTCGAACGCGTCAATGCCGGCGAGGCGGATGCGTTCCCCGGCCTGACTCAGCGTATCTCCATCATGGACCACCACCACACCCGCAGTCTCCCGTATCTGGAGACGCTCGAACCGTACCACGACGAGGCCGACAAGGCTGAAGAACGCGAACACCAAGAGCCAGTCCAGCGCCGTGCGAAACGTAGAGCGCCGTGATCGGGCAAAGCGGCGTCGTGGTTTACGAAATGATAAAAAATCCATCCGCTGGAAGGGTCTCTTAAGCATTCGCACGTAGCGTCGAGCATGGAACGGTGTGCGAATTATCGAAGAAGCATATGGCGTTGCTACGCTCTAACATGGCGGACAAGTTCATTGTGGACCGCAGGAAGGCGCATCGCAACACCGATGTGGCCAAGGCGGTGCGCCGCACGCGTGACCGCCTCGCTCAGCAAGCCGGCAGCCCCGCCTACGATCGCGAGCTTCTGAAGCTCCATGCCCGCGCCGTGTTGCACAGCGCGGCGGCGATTCCCCTTCTCGTGCTGGTGATCGGCGCCGGCGGCATGTTCCTCGGCATGACGCGCGATATCATCATCTGGGCGATCATCACGCTTGCTTGCTACGCCGGCCTTGCACTGGTCGCCCGCAAGGTGGACTCAGCGGAAAATGCCGACATCGATCCGATCACGTGGCGCCGCCGCTTTCTCATCGGCCATTTCGTCAGCGGCCTCGGCTGGGCCTATTTCGCCATGCTCGTGTGTGCGCGCTGCGGGCTGGACGAGTTCCCCATCGTCAAGGCGGTGGTGCTGCTTCTGGCAATCGCCGCGACGGCCCTGATCGCCTCGGCACTGCGTGGCGCGCTGGCCCTGACCTTCCTGTTGCCGGTGGTGGCGTTCACGCTGGGAGCGGCGCGCCTGCAAGAGCCGGTCGAGGCTATGATGGCGGCGCTGCTGATCGCATCGCTGCCGTTTTTCACCTATGTCTCCGTCCATCTCTACAAATCGTCCGTCATGCTGCTGTCGTTCCGCAGCGAAAAGGATGCGCTGATCGCCGAGCTGGAAACGGCGAAGTCCATGTCCGACGAGGCCCGTCACCGTGCGGAAGAGGCCAATCTGGCGAAATCGCGCTTCCTCGCCTCCATGAGCCACGAATTGCGCACGCCGCTCAACGCGATCCTCGGCTTCTCGGAAGTCATGGCAAACGAGGTGCTGGGGCCTATGGGCAACGACACCTACCGCGACTATGCGCGCGACATCCACGATTCGGGCCAGCACCTTCTCGACCTCATCAACGAAATACTGGACCTGTCGCGCATTGAAGCCGGGCGCTACCAGCTCAATGAGGAGCCGCTGCATCTCGTCGACGTGGTCGAGGAGTGCTGTCACATGATGGAGCTGCGCGCGAACGCCAAGGACATCCGCCTTGTACAGCAGTTCGAGCACGGCCTGCCGCGCCTGCTGGCCGATGAGCGTTCGGTCCGCCAGATCGCGCTCAATCTTCTGTCCAACGCGGTGAAATTTACCGGCAGCGGCGGCGAAATCCGCGTGCGCGTCGGCTGGACCGTGGGCGGCGGGCAATACATCTCTGTCAAGGACAATGGGCCGGGCATCCCGGAAGATGAGCTCGAGGTCGTGCTGTCGGCGTTCGGTCAGGGCGCTATCGCCATCAAGAGCGCCGAACAGGGAACCGGGCTCGGCCTGCCCATCGTGCAAGGGTTGGCCGCGCTGCACGGCGGCGCGCTTGAGCTGCAATCCAGGCTTCGCGAGGGAACGGAGGCTATCGTCTCCTTCCCGGCGTCTCGCGTCATGGAAGAATTGCCAGCCGTGCCGACCCGTCAGGCCGAGGCGCGGCGCGCCTGACCCTAAAGCACGTCGCGATCTTTCAGATTCGCGCTATATGCTTTAGCTTATTGATTTCACGCATGTCTTTATCCCGAAACCGGTTCCCACTTTCGGGAGTCATGCTTTAGTGCCGCCGGGGCGGCGCTGGCGCTATCGGCCACGAACCTGCAAAATAGGTTTGGCCAAGCGTCTTGAGCATGCTGGCCGCCAAGACGCCTGCCGTTCCGTCCTCCTGCCCGAGGTCGAGAAGGAACTCCATTCCCAGCAGTTCCGACACCCGCCGCTGCGCACCGTCACCCCGATCTGCCAGAATGCAATGCGCGATGCCCTCGGGCGCAAGCGCCTTGATCGCGGCAGCGGCGGCAAGCGCGGGCAGCCCGTCTAGAATGATCGCGACACGCTCCATGCGCGCCGCCAGAATGGCACCCGCCAGCGCAGCGATCTCGCGCCCACCCAGCCGTCGCATGGCCTCAAGAGGATCGCCCAGATGCCCGTGATGCGCGCTCAGCGCCTCATCCACCAGCGACGCGTTCGCAGCCGGGCGGATACTCTCCTCGAGCAATACGGACAGAAGAGCCGAAGCGGGAGCGTCTCCGCCCTCGGCCAGGGAGCCGAGCACCAGCAGATCCGTGCCGCCTGCCACAGCCTCCATGCCGAATGCCATAGTCGCCGCGCAGCCGCGTTCGTCCAGCGCGGGCTCGACCGTGAAGTCTCCGGTCGGCACGTCGAGCGCCAGGTCGAACACCTTCAGCCCGAAATCCGCCGACGCGCAGGCACGGTTCAGCGCCGTGCCGCCCGACCCATAACGGTCCACGATGGCCTGCGTGCGTTGGGCCGTCCCCGCTGCGAGCCGCTCGAAAGCGCCGTGCGTGCCAGCGAAGATGGCAACCTGCGGACTCACCACCTGCGGCGGCCTGCCGGTCGCGCCGCTGAACCAGCCCAGCAACCTGCCGGCCCTGCCCGCCGCAAGCCCCGTCGCCACCTTCGCCGCGGCGCTGTCCAATGGCGGCAAAAGCGTCGCGAGATTGCGGAAATCGTCGAACGGCAAACCGGAGATCATGCTGGCGTCACCTTAATATGCTGGCTCGGCATAGACGGGCAAAGGCCGGCGTGCAACGCGGAATGAGCTATTGGTCGGGAGACGCGGCTTGCATTGTAATCCGTTCGCCCCCATGTCTGCCCGGCAAAGCGGAGCATTCGCCATAGAGACGCCCTGCATCCTTGTCTGTTCGCTGGACCCGAAGACAGGCTATTGCTTCGGCTGCGGTCGCACGCGTGACGAAATCTCCGGCTGGATCGCCATGACCGGCGAGGAGCGCAGATGCGTCATGGCACAGCTGGACGCCCGGCTCGAGACGGTGGAGCGCCGGCCAAGACGAGAGACACGGCGAAGCCGCATGGCGCGAGAGCGAGGCGAAGCAGGTCGATGAGACGCATATTCTGGATCGCTATGGCCGCAGCCGTGGCGCTGGCGCTTTTCCTGCTGGTGCGCGGCGGGGATGGTCCCATCTTCGGCATCGGAGATGATTCCGTGATGCGTATCGTCTATCTTGCCCTGCTGCTGGGCTTTTTCGGATCGGCCCTGCTCGGCTCCGGCTTGCGGATCGGGGGCATCGTCCGGTCTTTGGCTGCCTGGGCGCTGATCATGGTGGCTCTCGTCATCGGCTATCAATATCGCTACGAATTGCAGGATGTCGCGAGCCGCCTGACCGCCGGGCTTGTTCCCGGCAGCCCGGTTTCCTCGATCGATGAGGAAGGCCGCGCCTCGGTCGCCATCGACAAGCTGTCAGGCGGTCATTTTGGCGTGAGGGCCACCGTCAACGGAGCACCCGTGTTCATGCTCGTGGACACGGGTGCGACGACGACGGTTCTGACGGCCCGCGATGCGCGGGCAGCCGGCTTCGAGCCGGACGACCTGCCCTACAACGTGCCGATCATGACGGCGAACGGCCGCGCGACAGCGGCGCACGCCGTGGCCGAAACGCTGCGGGTCGGCGACATCGCACGTGACGGGATGACAGTTCTCGTCGCGCGGGAGGGGCAGCTTTCCGAAAGCCTGCTCGGCATGAATTTTATCGGCACGCTGTCCGCCTTCAATCTCCGGGGCGACCGCATGATTCTCGTGGACTGAGCACCACGTCGGTTTGCTAAAGCCTGTCGCGATTTTTCAGGTTCGCGCCGCATGCTTTAGCTTTTTGATTTCAGGCATGTCCTTATCCCGAAGCCGGTGCCCACTTTCGGGAGACATGCTTTAAAGCAGGCTGAGGAAGAACTGCGTCGAGGACAGCAGGCAGAAAATGCCAAAGCCGATTTCCAGATGCCGTTTCTTCAACCAGTGGGCGATACGCACCCCATAGGGGGTAACGATGATCGCCACCGGGATGATGAGCGCCACGCCGATCCAGTTGACATAACCCGTCGAGGCGATCGGCAGGTCGGGCAGCCCCCAGCCGGCCCATATGTAGCCGATCGTGCCGGGGATCGCGATCATGACACCTACGCCGGACGACGTTGCCACCGCCTGGTGAATCGGCCGGCCGAACAGCGTCATGAATGTGTTGTTCATGATGCCGCCGCCAACGCCCATCAAGGTCGAGAAATAGCCGATGATGAAGCCGATGAGCGAGCGCGCCGGGTTCTTCGGAATATCGGAACCGAGCCGCCATGACTCGCGGTTGAAGATCAGCCGCAGGCCGATGAGGAGCGTGATGACGGCGAAGATGATGCGCAACCCCGAGCCGCTGATATAGGCCGCCGTCAGCGACGCCAGAACCACCCCTATGGGCACCGAAACGTAGAAGGAGCGCAGCAACTCCGTATCGACCGCACCGCGCGCCAGATGTGCCCGGAAGGACTGCAACGAGGTGGGAATGATGATCGCCAGCGATGTCCCGACGGCAATGTGCATCCGCACCGCCTCGTCCACCTGCAATATGCCGAGAACCTGATAGAAGATCGGCACCAGCACTGCGCCGCCGCCAATACCGAACACACCCGCCAGAACGCCGGAAATCGCTCCTGAAACCGCCGCCGCAAGCACGAAGGGCGCGATCTCGGCCGCGATCCCGTAAATGTCGTTCATGGCTTGCCCCCCGCTCCTGCGGACGGTCGCTACCGGAACAAGGCCGTTTTGTAAATCGCAGCCGGCGCATCACCCGCCTGCAATTGCGGCGTCTCAGGCGGCAGCCGCGGCATCTTCGAAACGGATTTCGGCGAAGGCGGCGGCGAGAACCTCTGGTCCCGCGCCGGTCAGCGTCGCCTCGGACGAGAGAATCTGCCTGTAGCGGCGCGCGCCGGGCAATCCGTGGAAAAGCCCGACCATATGCCGCGTGACATGCGACAGCCTCCCGCCTGCCTCGATGTGACGGCGCGCATAGTCCGCCATATCGTCAATGACCGCGGCCCAGTCGGCGGCGTCCAAATCCTGCCCTCGTACGAGTCCGTCAACGCCCGTCAACATGGCAGGATCGTGATAGGCGGCACGGCCGATCATGACGCCATCGACGTGGCGCAGATGCCCAGCGGCTGCATCGAGAGAGGCAATGCCGCCGTTGATGCCGACGAATCTGTCGGGATAACGCTCTTTCAGGCGGTAGACCCGATCATAATCCAGGGGCGGTATGTCACGGTTTTCCTTCGGCGAAAGCCCTTCCAGCCACGCCTTTCGCGCGTGAACCCACAACGCGTCTGCGCCGGCCGCGAACACACCATCGGCCACCGCATCCAGGGCAATCTCGGGGTCCTGATCGTCCACGCCGATCCGGCACTTGACCGTTACGGGGATAGATACAGCCGCCTTCATGGCAGCAACGCATTCGGCGACCAGTTGCGGAGTGCGCATCAGGCAGGCGCCGAAAGTTCCGCTCTGCACGCGGTCGGAAGGGCAGCCTACATTGAGGTTGATCTCGTCATACCCGAAATCCACGCCGATCCGCGCGGCGGCCGCCAGCTTCTCCGAGTCCGAGCCGCCAAGCTGGAGCGCGACCGGGTGTTCAGAATTGTCGAAGCCCAGCAGCCTCTGACGATTGCCGTGGATCGCGGCATCGGCCACCACCATCTCGGTGTAGAGCAACGCCTCGCGCGTCAGGCGGCGATGGAGATACCGGCAATGCCGATCGGTCCAGTCCATCATAGGCGCAATGGCAAAGACCGAGCCAGCATAGATGCTGGATTCTCGGGCACTTGTGCCGTTTCCAGCGCCTTGTCGTGCGCCTATTGTTGTCCCGTTTTCCACTGTTATTCGACCACTTCATCGTTTCGGCAAAACAAATGCAGGAACTCAATCCGCAATCCTTGACCGGAACATATGGGAACCACCGCTAAGCGTCCGCGCAAGGACCGCATGACGGGCTATCTAGCGCAGGTCAAAGTGAAACGCGATGGTGAGATCGTACACCGGGAAACCTTGCTTCAACCGCTCCGACGCGGCCGCGATGCGAAAGGAACCGGCTCCGGCCTACGATCTGCTACGTAATCCATCGACGCTGATCGGCCCTCCTCCTGCGGCGGCCAGATACAGGAAGACGAAGCAGAACAGGATGGCGGCGACGCCGCCGTTCTGCGCCGGATAGAAATCCTGCGGAGCGTGCCGCAGGAAATAGGCGAACGCCATCACGCCGGAGAGAATGAAGGCCGATATCCGGGTCTTGAACCCGATCAGCAAGGCGAAGCCGAGGATGAGCTCAAAGACACCCGCGATCCACGGCAGCGATCCCATCGGCGGTCCGTCGCCAACCGGGAATCCGATGATCTTCTGTGTCCCGTAGCTGAAGAGGACGAGCGCCGAGACGATCCTCAACACACTGAGAAGATGGGCTTCATAGGGCATCAGATAGGATTTCATCGGGGCTCCGGCCTGGAAAGAATAGACATGGCGCAAGCACGGCGAACATCCGCCGGCCAAGGCGAAACTAGCGCGGCCGGAGCAAGTGGCGAACGATCGGCGGAGTGCTTGCCACGTGGAAGGCGTTGACGACTTTCTGGTCGAGTTCGTCGGCATGGGTCACGCGGGCGTGCTGGCGCTGGTGTTCGATCCAGCTTTCGACGACGAAGCTCTCGATCACCCGGCCGGGTTCGGCCACGTCTTCCCAGACATCCCAGCGTATCGCACCGTCGCGATGGCGCGTGCTGCGAAACTTCTGCAATGCGGCGGTGAACTCCTCGAGCCGGGCGGGATCGATACGGTACTCGATCTCGATCAGCACCGGGCCGCGGTCGCCTTCCGGCGGCACCGAGACTACGGGTTCCGCCCAATGGTTCGAGGGAGCCAGGTCGGCGGCGGCTTCCTTCGGCAGCCTCCAGCGGATCGCGAGCGGAAGCGATACGACCAGTCCCGCGGCGGCCAACGCCAGCGCAGCGGCGACACCCCAGCGAGTTGCCAGCGAGCCCCAGAGGATGCTGCCCCCGGTCATCGCCCCCTGGAACACCAGCAGATAGACCGCCAGCGCGCGCGCTTTCACCCAGCCGGGCGAGGCCATCTGCGCCGCGACATTGAGCGAGGTCAGCATGCCGATCCAGGCGAGGCCGGCGGCGAACATGACGACCCCGGCGACCCATCCGTTCGGTGCGAAAGCCAGCGCCAGCGTGGCGAGGCCGAAAAGCAGGGTCGCGCCGATGGAGACGGCATTCGCCGCAACCGTCTTGCGCAGGCGCTTCAGGAGCAGCGCGCCGACCACGGCACCTGCTCCCATACAGCCGAGCAGCGCGCCGTATCCCGCCGCGTCCAGTTCCAGAATGCGTCGTCCGACCAGCGGCAGCATGGCCCAGAGCGCGCTTCCGAAGAGAAAGAAACCGGCGGCGCGGATCAGGACGAGGCGCAGGTCCGGGGAATGACGGGCATAGCGGTATCCGGCCTTGAGCGCGCCGATGAAGTGCTCAGGCGGCAGGCTGTGCACTGTTTCCGGCCGTTTCCAGAAGAACAGCACGCCCAGCACCGCGACCACCGACAACGCGTTCAGCGCGAACACCGCCGGAATGCCGGCAGCCGCCACGATCACACCGCCAAGGGCCGGGCCGATGGCGCGGGAGATGTTGATGCCGAGGCTGTTCAGGGCCACAGCATCCGGGAGGGCGGGCTTGTCCACGAGTTCGGGCACGATGGCCTGAAAAACCGGCGCGGAAAGGGCCGCCGAAACGCCGAGAACGAAGGTCGCGGCCAGCAGCACCCACGGCGTCGTGAAGCCCTGAAGTGTAAGGAGCGCCAGCGCGGCGGCGGCGGCGAGGCCGAGGAGCTGCGCCGCAAGCAGCATCTTCCTGCGATCGACGATATCGGCCAAGGCGCCGGCGGGCAGCGCCAGCAGGAACATCGGTCCCGTGGTTGCCGCCTGCACCAGCGCCACCAGCAGCGGGCTGGGCGAAAGCGAGGTCATCAGCCAGCCCGCGCCGACATCGTGCATCCATGTGCCGATATTGGAGACAATGGTGGCGATCCACAGCGCCCGGAACACCGGAAAACCGAGTGGGCCTTTGGCGGGTTTCGGCGATGCCTCGGTCATGTCGTCTCCTTGTCCGTCGTCGATAAAGCGGAGCGGCACAAGCCGCCCCGCTTCAAGCTGCTAGACCGCCCAACAGCCGCAACCGAAAGCGCCCCAGAAGGTTCGCGCATCCGCGGCCGGTACGTTTGCGGCATATGCGACCGCATGGTCGTGACCGTGAACCGCACAATCATGCCCGCATCCGCAAGCGGCGGCAAACTTCGACTGGTTTTCCTCCAACCTGGAGCTTTTGTGGTAGCCGCCGAAGGTCGCAACGGGCGACCAGTCGGGCATAGGGGCCGGAAGCGCCGGAGCAAGCGGGCCGAATTCTCCGTCGCCGTGCACCACCTTGCCGCCCAGCACCGTCAGCACCGAACGCAGATGCACGATCTCGGTCTCGGGAACCGAGAAATAATCGTCGGAAAGAACGGCGAGGTCGGCAAGCTGCCCCACCTTGATCTGCCCCTTCTTGCCTTGCTCGTTCGAGAACCATGTATTCGCCTCGGTCCAGAGCCTCAGCGCCGTTTCCCGGTCGAGCCTGTTCGCTGCCGGATAAAGCCGCGTGCCGCCCAGCGTGGTCGATGTCACCAGCCAGGAAAGCGACACCCAGGGATTGTAGCTCGCGACGCGCGTCGCGTCGGTGCCGGCGCCGACAGGCAGTCCGGCATCCAGCATCTTGCGGATGGGCGGCGTGTTCTCGGCAGCCTTTGCCCCATAGCGGTCGATGAAATATTCGCCCTGGAACATCATCCTGTGCTGCACGGCGACACCGCCGCCGAGCGCGGCGATCCGGTCGATCGAACGCTCGCTGATCGTCTCGGCATGGTCGAAGAACCAGTTGATGCCCTGCAGGGGCACGTCACGATTCACCTTCTCGAACACGTCGAGCGCGCGGGAGATCGTCTGGTCATAAGTCGCATGCAGCCGCCAGGGCCAGCGGTTCTCGGCCAGCAAGCGGATGACCGGCTCGAGGTCGGCTTCCATGTTCGGCGGCATTTCGGGGCGCTCGACACGGAAATCCTCGAAGTCGGCAGCCGAATAGACCAGCATCTCGCCGGCGCCGTTGTGCCGGTAGGTGTCGTCACCCTGCCCCGGTGCGACCTGCTTCGCCCAGGAGGCGAAGTCGGACAGTTCTTCCTTCGGCTTCTGGGTGAACAGATTGTAGCTGATCCGCACGGTCATCTGCCCGTCTGCATGCAGCTTTTCGACGATGGCGTAGTCGTCGGGATAGTTCTGGAACCCGCCGCCGGCGTCGATCACCGAGGTGACGCCAAGCCCGTTCAGCTCGCGCATGAAATGGCGTGAGGAATTGATCTGGTACTCGGGATCGAGCTTCGGCCCCTTGGCCAGCGTCGAATAAAGGATCGTCGCATTGGGCTGCGCGAGCAGCAGGCCGGTGGGATTTCCGGCGGCATCGCGCACGATCTCGCCCCCGGGAGGATTCGGCGTATCCTTCGTGTAGCCCACAACCCGCAGCGCGGCGGCGTTCAGCAAGGCCCGATCATAGAGATGCAGGATGAATACCGGCGTGTCAGGGGCCACGGCATTCAACTCGTCAAGCGTCGGCAGACGCTTCTCGGTGAACTGGTGCTCCGTGAAGCCACCGACAACGCGCACCCATTGCGGCGCTGGCGTGCGGTCGACCTGGCGCTTCAGCATCGCCATCGCCTCTGAGAGCGAGGGAACGCCGTCCCAGCGCAGCTCCATATTGTAGTTCAGCCCGCCGCGGATGACATGGGTATGACTGTCGATGAGGCCGGGGATCAGGCGACGTCCCCCGGCATCGATGATGTCGGCCTCCGGCGCGGCAGCACGGACTTCGGCTTCCGTCCCTACGGCAAGGAACCTGCCGTCGCGGATCGCCACGGCCTGCGCCGAGGGGTTCTGGCGGTCGAGGGTCGTCACCCTGGCGTTGACGATGATGAGGTCTTTGTTTGACATCGGTGTCTCCTGCACGAAGCTGTGTTGAGGACAGAGGGGCCGAGGCAGCGAAGCGTGTCAGTCGCGGCCGGTCAGGTCCAGCCAGGCGACGAGCAGAAAGCCCCCGGCAAGGCCCAGATGCTCGAAGAAGGAATTGGCGGCCATGAACCGTTCCTGCCCGGCGGGAAGTTCCCAGAACCGCAGCGCGATGAAGGTCGCCATCAAGGTGAAGGCGCCAAGCGCCAGCGCGCCGGCCCAGCGCAGCTTGCCGGTCAGGATCATGGCGGAGGCCACCAGTTCCAGCACGATCACGCCTACAGCGAACAGCACCGGCGGGTTCAGCCCGAAATGGGTCATCTCCGCAATAGCCCCAGGGAAATCGGTCAGCTTGACCAGTCCGCCCTGAATATAGGCGGCACACAGACCCAGAAGGGCAATGAACTTCATCGCTCTGGAAAGCTGGCCGTCTCGCGCGACTCTGAATGACATCGGACTACTCCGCATGATGTTGCGACTGCTCCGGCTGAACGCCGGCATCGGCAATGCCGATTGCAAAAACGGCGACCCGGTACTGGAGAACCGGGCCGCCGGCGAGATCACTTCGCCGGGTTCGGGCCGACGGTCTCGCCGTGGGCAGCGCGCTCGGGTGCCTTGTGAACCATTGTGTAGGCGTAATCGACGCCCATGCCGTAGGCGCCGGAATGCTCCTTCACGATGGCCAGCGTCGCGTCGTAAGTCTCCTTGCGGGCCCAGTCGCGCTGCCATTCGAGCAGGACCTGCTGCCAGGTCACCGGGATCACGCCGACCTGGATCATGCGATCCATCGCGTATTTATGCGCATCGACAGATGTGCCGCCGGACGCGTCGGCGACCATATAGATCTCGTAGTCGGTGTCGTTCAGGCAGGAAAGCGCGAAGGTCAGGTTGCAGACCTCGGTCCAGAGTCCCGAGACAACGATCTTCTTGCGGCCGTTGGCGGCATTGGCAGCCAGCGCATCGCGGACGTTCTGGTCATCCCAGGAGTTCATCGAGCTGCGTTCGAGCAGCTTGTTCTCCGGGAAAACGGCCAGCAGCTCGGGATAAGTGTGACCCGAGAATCCGAGGGTTTCCACCGTGGTTATGCTGGTGGGCACATTGAACACCTTCGCGGCCTTGGCGAGGGCCACGACATTGTTCTTCAGCACCTGCCGGTCGATCGACTGCACGCCGAAGGCCATCTGCGGCTGCTGGTCGATGAAGATGACCTGGCTGTTCTGCGGGGTCAGGATTTCAAGCTTGGACATAGGCATTCTCCTGGTGGCTGGGTGAAACTGTGGATGCCTCAGAGCGCATCCCGATCCTTCGCCACCCTGTCGGGAGCGTTAACTGCGAAGGACTTTTCATGCAGGCAGGCTTGCACGAAATTCTGGTGGCCTTTGAGCCATTGGACGCCTGCTTCGCCCGCGACCATGCCGAGCAGCCCCAGAAGGGCGATAATCGGCGGCGCCGGCGACTTCACGGCAAGGCCGGCATAGATCGCGCCGACACCGAAGCCGACGACAAGCGAAAGGATGTAAGGCTGAAGCTGGCTCATCACGCTGACTCCGCTGCAATCGAGGTGGCATGGTGCAGGCCTTTGATCTGGCCGATCATGGCGATTGCCTTTCTGCGGCCCAGCCGCGCTGCATGTCTGTTGGGTTGAAAGGTAGCGGAGTTGATTGTTTCGGAAAATTGCCGCAACTATTTCGAATAAATTGCGCAGGACGTAATAATGGCGATGAACGAACTGAAGGCCCTGCGGACCTTCCTGCTGGCGGCCGAGAAGCGAAACTTCGCGCAGGTCGCGCGCGAGCTCGACACGACACCGGCCTCGGTCACCCGCACCATCGCTGCGCTCGAAGACGAACTTGGCGTGCAACTCTTCGTGCGGACGACCCGCCAGGTTTCGCTCACGTCCGACGGGGCGATTTTCGCTGCCCGCATCGAGCCGGCGATCCAGGCGCTCGAAGGAGCCCGAAGGGAACTGCTGGACGCGAACAAGGCGGACGAGGGGCGGCTGCGGATCAACGCGCCCATGTCTTTCGGACAGCGGGTGCTGCCACGGATTCTATGCGGCTTCCGCGATCTATACCCGAAGATCAATGTCGAGATTTCGCTGACCGACCAGTTGCTCGATATGATCGATGAGGATTTCGATCTCGCGATCCGTATTTCAGGGCCGCCCTCCGACAAGTTCACGATCTGGCGCAAGATCTGCAGCATCCACCGCATACTGGTCGCGGCGCCGGGAAGCCCGCATGCGGCGGTTGCCCATCCGAACGAACTGCCGGCCGACGCTTGCCTCGGCTATAGCGGAGAAAGCCGGCATGAAGCGTGGCAGCTTTCCAATGGTGGCGTAAGCGTCACAGTGTCGGCCGGTCGCGCCGTCAGCGCAAACAACGGGGAGGTGCTGGCGAGGATGGCAGCCGACGGCGCGGGTGTCGCTCTGCTGCCAGTTTTCATTGTTGCCGAACATCTGAGAACCGGGCAACTGGTTCCGATTCTCCCGGACTGGCGCCCGCCGCCGCTCTGGCTGACGCTCTACTACCCGCCATACCAGAGCCTGCCGCCGCGGATAGCAGCATTCTCGGATTTCTTCGAGCAGCAGATTCCCACTCTCGTGATCGCGCTCGAATGACTCGGCCCGTCGACCGTCAAGCTGGTTCGTAACGAGAGCTTCCGGGGACGGAACGGACTATACGCCCCAGACCACCGACCGTTCATGCCTCTGGATCAAGTGTATCAGTTTCTCGAATTCCGCCGAGACATGAGCGGCGAACGCGGCAACGGCAGGCGTGGACGGCGCGTGTACCGACCGTAAAATGCCAAGCGCCCTTTCCGGATGCGGGATATTCACCGGCAAAGCCGTGATGGACGCCTCGTTGCGATAGGCGAATACGACGCTATGGGGCAGGATCGTCAGTGCATCACTGGATTTCAGATAGTTCACGGCACTCGTCAGCGATCCGCCAGAGTATCGCACCTTGATTTCGGTAGCGCCAAGCGACAGCGCCAGACTGTGCAGGTCGGCAAGCAAGGGGCTGCCCGGCGGCGGCGCGACCCACGGATAATCGAGCAGATTGACCGGATCAAAGCGGCGCTTGATCAGCAGCGGGTGCGTCCTGCGGCAAGCGACGACATTGCGGCCCGGCAATACGACATCGAAGCGCAAGCCCGAGCCTTCGCCCAATATGTCGACGGGACAAATTGCAAGGTCGATGCGATCGGCATTCAAGGCTTCGTGCAGGCTGGAGAGATAACCGTAGCTCTGCTCGACACGGATGCCCGGACGCGCGCTCTGAAATTCGGCGATCATGCCGGATATAAGCGCGTCCATGAAGAAAGGAGTACCGCCGACGCGAACGAGGCCGGTCGAGCCCTTGTGAAAGCCGTCGACCAGAGCCGACGCCTTGCGCGACGCCGCCAACATGGACTGCCCGTGTTCCGCCAATGCGCGGCCCAGAGGCGTGGGCTGCAGCGGCCGTTTCCCTTTTACGAAAAGCGGTTCGCCGACGCGCCGCTCCAACGCAGCGATGGTGCGCGAGACTGCCGGCTGCGTCAGGCCAAGAAGTGCCGCGCCCTCGGTGACTCCGCCGGCCTGCACGATTGCCGCAAGCTGAATGAGGTGGCGTTCGTCCAACTTCATAGCAAAATGCTATATATTATGACAAAAAAATCATCAACCGCCACATAGTCCAGCCCTATCGTTCGGGATGGGAGGAAATGATGTGGCGAGCAAAGTGTTCAGCGTAGAGAATTCCGCGGAGGTGGTGGTCGCGCGTATTGCGCGTGGCCAGGCCGGCCGGCCGGCGGATATTCTGGCATCCCTCGTCCACCATCTTCATGGTTTTGTGCGAGAAACCCGTCCTACCGTCGCGGAATGGCGCAGCACGATCGGTTTCCTGACTGAAATCGGCCACGCCACGGATGAGAAGCGGCAGGAGTGGGTGCTGGCTTCGGACCTGCTCGGCGTCACCGCGCTGCTTGAGGAGATCAACACCCCACGCCCTACGGGAGCCACGCCTAATACCGTGCGCGGTCCGTTCTACCGCGAGGATGCGCCGCATATCGCCAACGGCGCCAATATCTGTCTCGACGGCCAGGGAGAGCCGCTCGACGTGGCCGGGCGCATCGTCGATCTCGACGGCAAGCCGGTTGCAGGAGCGACGGTCGAAACCTGGCAGGCGAATGGCCAGGGTTTCTACGAGAACCAGCAGCCGGATACGCAACCCGAATTCAACCTACGCGGCGTGCTCACAACCGACAGCAGCGGCTGCTTCAGCTACAGCACCGTTCGTCCCGCAGGCTATTCGACGCCATCTGACGGCCCCGTGGGACGCCTGCTCTCGGGTCTGGGCTGCTCGTTACGCCGGCCCGCGCATCTGCATTTTATTGTCCGCGCCAGCGGCTTCGAAACGATCAGCACGCATGTTTTCGACGGCAGTGACCAGCTTCTTACCGATGACGCCATATTCGGCGTAAAGCCCGAGCTAATCGGCAAGATACATCGCAACGGCAACCGCTGGACGCTCGACTTCACCTTCGTGATGGCGCGCGCCAAACGGGAAAGGAATGCGGCATGAGCCTGTCGTTCGTTTATCAGGGAAGCCCGGCGCAGATCGTCTTCGGCTCCGGAGCAAGCAAGGAACTGCGTCCGTGGGTGGAGCAGCTTGGCGCTCGACGGGCGCTGGTGCTGTCTACCCCGCACCAGAAAAACGATGCCCTGGCGCTTGCAGCCGGTCTGGGCGATCTGGCAGCCGGGGTCTTCGACAACGCGACCATGCACACGCCGGTCGAGGTGACCGAAGAGGCGCTGGTGAAGGTTGTCGACGTGAAAGCCGATTGCGTGGTCGCACTGGGAGGCGGTTCGACCACCGGCCTGGGGAAGGCCATCGCCTGGCGCACCGACCTGCCGCAGATCGTCATTCCCACAACATATGCAGGCTCGGAGGTCACACCCATACTCGGCCAGACCGAAAGGGGTGAAAAGACCACGTTGCGCGACCCGAAGGTCCTGCCCGAAGTCGTGATCTACGACCCGGACCTGACGCTCGGCCTACCGGTGCCGATGAGCGTCACGAGCGGGCTGAACGCCATCGCGCATGCGGCAGAGGCGCTTTACGCGCCCGACGCCAATCCGATCACCTCGCTGATGGCCGTCGAGGGTATGCGCGCGCTCAAGGAGGCGCTGCCGGTCATCATCGGTGCGCCGCGAGACGCTTCCGCGCGCGCCAAGGCGCTTTACGGCGCATGGCTGTGCGGCACAGTTCTCGGTCAGGTCGCGATGTCGCTGCATCACCAGATCTGCCACACGCTCGGCGGCAGTTTCGATACGCCGCACGCCGAGACGCACGCGGTCATGCTGCCGCACACGATCGGTTTCAACGCGGCGGCAGCGGCGGACGCGCTCCGGCCAGTGGCGGCGATTTTCGGCGGCTCCCCGGGCCAGGCTCTCTACGATTTCGCGAAGTCGGTCGGATCGCCGACGACGCTGAAGGAATTCGGCCTCACCGAATCCGATCTCGACCGTGCCGCCGGACTCGCGACGAAGAACCCTTATGCCAACCCGCAACCCATCGACCGGGCCTCTATACGCGCGCTGTTGCAGGAAGCCTGGGAGGGACAACGGCCAGCCGCCTGACCGCTTTCATGATTCTGGGAGGAAAACATGATCAATAGACGTGAACTGCTGAAATCCACCGCCACATTGGGCACAGCTGCCGCCTTTGGCAGCCTCGCACGACCCGCCATCGCGCAGGGCGCGGCGATCAAGCTCGGCTATGTCAGCCCGCAAACCGGGCCGCTGGCCGCCTTCGCCGAGGCTGACAAGTTCATCATCGACAGTTTTCTCGCCGCCACCAAGGCAGCGGGCGCGAATTTCGAGGTCATCGTCAAAGACAGCCAGTCCAATCCGAACCGCGCGGCGGAAGTCGCCAAGGAACTCATCGTCAACGACGAAGTGAACCTCATGCTGGTCGCCTCCACACCGGAAACGACCAATCCCGTCGCCACGACCTGCGAGGCCGAGGGCCTGCCGTGCATTTCGACCGTCGCGCCGTGGCAACCGTGGTTCATCGGCCAGCAGGGCAATCCGGGCGACCCGGCATCATGGCAGCCGTTCGAAAGCGTATTCCACTTCTTCTGGGGCCTCGAGGACGTTATCGCGGTCTTTACCAACATGTGGGCGCAGCTTGAGACCAACAAGAGCGTCGGCGGCCTGTTCCCGAACGACGGCGACGGCAACGCATGGGGAGACAAGACGGTCGGCTTCCCGCCGGAACTGGACAAACTCGGTTACAAACTGACGGATACGGGGCGCTACCAGAATCTGACCGATGATTTCTCCGCGCAGATCGGCGCCTTCAAAGCCGCCAGCTGCGAGATCGTCACAGGCGTGATGATCCCGCCGGATTTCACGACCTTCTGGAATCAGGCACAGCAGCAAGGCTTCAAGCCGAAGATCGTTTCCGCGGGCAAGGCGATCCTGTTTCCGCAGGCGGTCGAAACGCTCGGCAAGGCCGGCCATAATCTCTCGTCGGAAGTCTGGTGGACGCCTAACCACCCGTTCAAATCGTCCCTTACGGGCGAAAGCTCGGCGGAACTCGCAGAAGGCTTCACCAAGGCCAGCGGCCGGCCGTGGACGCAGCCCATCGGCTTCGTGCACGCCCTGTTCGAGCTCGCGTCGGACGTGATGAAGCGGGCCGACCCCACCGATGCGGATGCGGTCATCGAGGCTATCGCCGGGACCAGGCTCGACACGATCGTCGGCACGGTCGCCTGGGATGGTGCGAACCTGCCGCCCTTCGCGGCGAAGAACGTCGCCAAGACACCGCTTGTCGGCGGGCAATGGCGGCTGAAGGACGGCGGCGGCTACGATCTCGTCATAACCGACAACAAGACGGCGCCGAATATCCCGACCGGCGGCACGATGGAGCCGATCGCTTAGGCTCACCCCTGTGCTCGGATAATGGGGAACCCGGCATGACCATCCTTGTTCTCAGGAACGTCTCGAAAAGCTTCGGCGCACTGAAGGTGACGCAGGACGTCTCCTTCTCGCTGGAGCGCGGCGAGGCCCTGGGCGTGATCGGTCCGAATGGCGCAGGCAAGTCCACGCTGTTCAATCTGATCACCGGGAACATCTCTATCGAGAAAGGTAACGTTGAGTTCGACGGTGTCGACGTGACCCGCCATCCGCCCATGTCACGGTGCCTTGCAGGTGTGGGCCGCACATTCCAGGTTCCGCAACCGTTCGAGAAGCTCACAGTCTTCGAAAACCTTCTGGTTGCCGGCGCTTTCGGCTCGAAAAGGGCCGAGCGCGACGTTTCCGACCGTTGCGCAGAGATTCTCACGCAGACAGGGCTGTTCCCTCGCGCAAACGATCTCGCCGGCAGCCTCAGCCTGCTTCAGCGAAAACGGCTGGAGCTTGCCCGGGCGCTGGCCACCGAGCCAAAGCTTTTGCTGCTCGACGAAATCGCCGGCGGTCTTACGGAAGGAGAATGCGCGCAATTGGTGGACACAATCCGCGCGATCCACGCCGACGGCGCTTCGATCATCTGGGTCGAGCATGTGCTGCACGCGCTGAATTCGGTCGTGACACGGCTTCTCGTTCTCGACTTCGGAAAGGTCGTCGGCATTGGCCAGCCCGACGAAATCATGAGCTCGCAGGCGGTGCGCGAAATCTATCTCGGGATCGACGTGTGATGACGTTGCTGGCGACCCGCAATCTCACGGCCTTCTACGGCGATTTCCAGGCTCTGTTCGGCGTGGACCTTTCGTTGCAGGCCGGAGAGACCATTGCGATCATCGGCGCCAACGGCGCGGGCAAGACAACGCTGATGCGCTCCATTTCCGGCCTGCTGAAGAACCTCCCGGAACAGGTGCTGCTCAACGGCCGCCCCATCGGCGGCTTTTCGGCCCCCGATGTGATGGCGCTGGGCATTGCGATGGTCCCGGAAGGCCGTAGGCTGTTCCCCTCGCTAACGGTGGAGGAGAACCTGCTGATCGGCAAATACGGCCGTTCGGTCGAAGGCGCATGGACGCTCGATACTATCTATCAGTTGTTCCCGATCCTGAAAGAGCGCCGCAACAATCCCGGCACGGCGCTGTCGGGAGGACAGCAACAGATGGTCGCGATCGGCCGCGCTCTGATGTCCAATCCGAGTGTGCTTCTGTGCGATGAACTGAGCCTGGGCCTTGCACCTGTCGTTATCAGGGACATCTACGCCGCATTCCCGAGGATCAAGGCGTCCGGTGCTTCGATCGTGATTGTCGAGCAGGATATCGGCCAGGCGCTCAAGGTGGCCGACCGCATCTACTGCATGATGGAGGGCCGCATCACACTGTCCGGCGCGCCCGATGAGATTTCCCGCGAGCAGATCCACGCCGCCTATTTCGGGACGCACGCATGAACCTGCTCGACGCACTTGTTCAGGGCATCCTGCTTGGCGGACTGTATGCGCTGTTCGCTGCCGGCCTGGCGCTCGTCTTTGGCATCATGCGGCTCGTCAATCTGGCACATGGCGATCTCATCGTCCTGGCCGCTTTCCTGATCCTCGCGCTCGTCACAACGCTCGGCCTGAACCCGTTCGCCGCTGCGCTGATTGTCCTGCCTTTGATGTTCGCCGCCGGCTGGGCGCTGCAATATCTCATTCTGAACCGCACCCTCGGACCCGACATCCTGCCGCCTCTGCTGGTCACTTTCGGCCTGTCCATCGTGATCCAGAACGGCCTGCTCGAAAGTTTCTCGGCGGACAGCCGCCGCATCGGACTCGGAACGCTCGAAACGCAATCGTTGAACCTCGGCCCGGTGACGGTCGGCCTGATGCCTCTGCTCACCTTCCTGTCCGCGGTCGCGGTCATCGTCGCCCTGAACCTCATCTTCTACCGCACGTCGCTTGGCCGGGCGTTCCGCGCGACTTCGGACGACGCTGTCACGGCCGGCCTGATGGGCATACGCTCCGACCGCATCTTCGCTACGGCAACGGGGCTGGCTGCTGTGGTGGCCACAATCGCCGCGCTCTACCTCGGCGCCCGCGCCAATTTCGACCCCACCATCGGCCCTGCCCGCCTGATCTATGCCTTCGAGGCGGTCATCATCGGAGGGCTTGGCTCATTCTGGGGAGCTCTCGTCGGCGGCATTATCATCGGCGTGTCGCAGACGCTCGGCGCGACGATCAATCCCGAATGGCAGATACTGGCGGGCCACCTGGCGTTCCTTGCGGTGCTTCTGTTCCGGCCTCGCGGCCTCTTTCCAAGGTCGGTGGACTGACATGTCGGATATAGTTTCCCCGCGGTGGAGAGTCGAAACGCGCACACGCGCATCGTCAATCTTCATCCTGTTTGCCGCCATCGCAGTGGTAGTCGCTTTTGCCGCGCCGCTTTTCGTGCCCCGCAGCGGTATCCAGGATCTGTTCTTCATCCTGACCATGCTGGTGCTGGCGCAATGCTGGAACCTGCTCGCCGGCTATGCAGGGTTGGTCTCGGTCGGTCAGCAGGCATTTGTCGGTTTCGGCGCATATGCAATGTTCGCGTCCGTCATCCTGCTGGGTCTCGATCCGATCCTCGGCATCCTGCTTGGCGGCGTCATGGCGGCGCTGCTGGCAATCCCGACCGGATTTTTCGTGTTCCGGCTGCAGGGCGCATATTTCGCGATCGGCACATGGGTCCTCGCCGAAGTGGTGCGGCTTTCTCTGGCGCAGTGGAAGACGCTCGGCGGAGGCACGGGCACATCCCTGCCCTCCGGCGCGGTGCGCAACATGTGGGGCGTCAACCTTGTCGCCGACCTGTTCGGCGTGCGCCCGGCACAGGCCGTAGACATATTGTGCTACTGGCTCGCCCTCGTTCTTGCCGTAGGATCGATGGCTTTCATCTACGGGCTTTTGCGCTCCCGGCAGGGTCTGGGACTTGCTGCCGTGCGCGACAATCAGCAAGCGGCGAGAGCCGTCGGGGTAGACGCGCTGCGCGTGAAGTCTTTCGTCTATTTCCTTACAGCCTTCATCACGGGCCTCGCCGGCGCGCTCATCTATGTGCAGAAGGCGCGCATCTCACCCGATGCCGCGTTCGCCGTCACAGACTGGACTGCCTACGTCATCTTCATCGTGGTCATCGGCGGCATCGGCACGCTCGAAGGGCCGATCATCGGTATACTCGTACTGTTCGCCCTGCAAACCCTGCTGGCTGATTACGGCTCCTGGTATCTGCTGCTCCTCGGCCTGATCGGCATTGCCGTCATGCTGTTCGCGCCCAAGGGACTTTGGGGCCTGTTTACGGAACGCACCGGAATCCACCTCTTTCCCGTCCGCCGCATCCTGACCGGCGGACCAATCAACAAGACGCAGGGAGGGCCAGATGGCTGACATCACAACCGACGTACTCATTATCGGCACCGGGCCGGCGGGCTCGGCCTGCGCCGCGCTCCTGTCCACCTACGGTGTACAGAATATGGTCATCAACCGCTACCGCTGGCTGGCCAACACGCCGCGCGCGCATATCACCAACCAGCGTACGATGGAGGTCTTGCGTGATCTCGGCCGGGAGGTCGAGAACGAGGCCTACATGTTCGCCGCCGATCAGGATCTCATGGGTGAGAACGTGTTCTGCACGTCCCTGACGGGTGAGGAGATCGGCCGCATGAAGAGCTGGGGCACCCATCCCTATTCGCGCGCCGAGCACCAGCTTTCCTCACCGACACACATGAACGATCTGCCGCAAACCTTCATGGAGCCGCTGCTGTTCAAGACGGCTTGTTCGCGCGGCACGCAAGCGCGCATGTCGACCGAATATCTGCGTCATGAGCAGGATACGGACGGCGTGACCACCACCTGCCTCGATCGCCTGACCGGCAAGGAGTTCACCGTGCGCTCCAGATACCTGGTGGGGGCGGACGGCGGCAACTCTAAGGTCGCGTCCGATGCCGGCCTGACCTTCGACGGGAAGATGGGCGTCGGCGGCTCGATGAACATTCTCTTCAAGGCGGATCTGTCGCATCTGGTCGCGCATCGTCCCTCGGTCCTCTATTGGGTAGTGCAGCCGGGCGCCGATGTCGGAGGCATCGGCATGGGGCTGGTGCGCATGGTGCGGCCCTGGAACGAATGGCTCATCGTCTGGGGTTATGACATCAACCAGCCGCCCCCGAACGTCGATGCCGCCTTCGCCACCAAAGTGGCGCGCGATCTCGTCGGCGATCCGAACCTTGCAGTTGAGATCGAGCAGGTCTCGACCTGGACCGTCAACAATATGTACGCGACAACGACGCAAAATGGCCGTGTATTCTGCATGGGCGACGCCATCCATCGCCACCCGCCATCGAACGGACTTGGCTCCAACACATCCATCCAGGACGCGTTTAATCTTGCCTGGAAGCTGAGCTTCGTCCTGAAGGGGGCCGCCGGTCCGAAACTGCTCGACAGCTACCAAGAGGAACGCGCGCCGGTCGCCAAGCAGATCGTGACGCGGGCGAACAAGTCGATCGAGGAGTTCGGACCGATCTTCAAGGCGCTCGGCCTGCTCGACTCGATCGATCCGGTGAAGATGCAGCAGAACATGGACGCGCGCTGCGAGAACTCGCCGGAAGCTGAGGAACAGCGCGCCCGTATCCGGGAAACGATCGCCGCGAAAGTCTATGAGTTCGACGCGCATGGCGTGGAGATGAACCATCGCTACAAGTCCGGCGCAATCCTGACCGACGGCCAGCCTGAACCGAAGTTCGAGAAAGACCCGGAGTTGCATTTCCAGCAGACGACGTGGCCCGGCGCACGCCTGCCGCATGCCTGGGTGTTCGGCCCGCGCGGTGAAAAGTCCTCGACGCTCGATCTCGTCGGGCATGGACATATGACCGTGCTCACCGGCATCGGCGGACAAGGCTGGGTCGATGCGGCGAAGAATCTCGGCAAGGAGCTGAAGCTCGATATTAGGGCTATCGTGATCGGCCCGCGGCAGCATTGGCAGGATTATTCAGGCGACTGGGCGCTGGTTCGCGAGGTGCGCGATGGCGGCGCCATTCTCGTGCGCCCGGACCAGCACGTCGCCTGGCGGCGCAATGAACTCGCGGACGATCCGGAGGGCGAACTGCGCCGCGCACTGAAAACGGTGCTGGCACTATGACGGAGGCCTTGAGATGAGCTACTTCACCGAGGAACATTCCGTGGAGACGGTCAACGACCGCATGGGCAAGGATATAAACCCGCGCCTCAAGCTGGTCATGTCGGTTCTGGTCAAGCATTTGCACGCCTTCGCGAAGGAAGTGGAACTGACCCAGGAGGAATGGGAGATCGGCATCGATTTTCTAACTCGATCCGGTCAGATCTGCTCGAACGAACGCCAGGAGTTCATCCTTCTTTCCGATACGCTCGGTTTCTCGATGCTCGTCGACACCATCAACAACCGCCGTCCGTCCGGCGCGACGGAGAATACTGTATTCGGCCCGTTCCATGTCGAGAACGCTCCTGTGCGGGAGATGGGCGCGAGTATCTGCCTCGACGGCAAGGGCGAGAGCTGCCTGTTCGAAGGTCGCGTGCTGGATCTGGAAGGAATGCCTATCGAAGGCGCGCGTGTCGACGTGTGGTCGGACAATGCGGAGGGCTATTATGACGTGCAGCAGCCCGACATTCAGCCCAAGTGGAACAATCGCGGCGTTTTCATTACAGGGCCGGATGGCAGATACAGTTTCGTCGGCATCAAGCCGGTCTCGTATCCCATCCCGGATGACGGTCCGGTAGGCCAGATGCTCGACCATCTCGGCCGTCATCCCTATCGGCCGGCGCACATGCACTATCTGATCACAGCTCCCGGCTTCAAGAAGATCGTGACGCACACTTTCGTCGGCGGCGACACCTATCTCGAATCGGACACCGTGTTCGGCGTCAAGGAGTCGCTTGTCGCACCCTTCGAGCGGGTTCCCGACGGCCCGACATCGTGGCGTTCGGCCTTCGACTTCGTGATGGTTCGCGACGGGAAAGCCTGAGATCGACAAGACGATATGGATCAGTATCTCAAATACCGCTGTGCGGCAGCGTCTCTCCTAGAGATCCTCCCGCTCGATGCTGCTTTCACCGCCCGGACCACGGTGGCGCGCGCCACATATTCAAGCATCAATTGGCGGGTATCCTGCTCATGCCTTGCTATAGCGTAAAGACACTTACGAGCAGATGGCCTGCCTGAAAGAGGCAGGCCATCATGCATAACTCCCGAAGATTCTTGGCGTCAATCTTCGTCAGGCATCGTCGAGCGCGAGACGGTCTTTCGTTTTCCGCACCCGCGGCAGCAGCAGGACCACGAACAGCGCAACCGTAACGACAAGGAGAGCGAGGCTGATCGGTCGATCAATGAAGATGCGCGGGTCGCCACCCGAGATACGCATTGCGCGGCGCAGGTTCTCTTCCATGAGCGGCCCCAGAACCAGGCCAAGCATGAGCGGCGGGAGTTCGCAGCCAAGGCGCAGGCAGGCATAGCCGACCGCCCCGAAGAATGCCGCCATGCCGACCTCGAAGACGCTGTTGTTGAGCGTGTAGACGCCAAGACAGGCGAAAGTGAGAATGGCCAGGTAGAGATACCGATAAGGCACCTTCAGCAGTTGGATCCATATGCCGATCAACGGAAGATTGATCACCAGCAGCATCAGGTTGCCGACCCACATCGAGGCGATCAGGCCCCAGAACAGATCCGGCCGTTCGATCATGACCCGCGGACCGGGCTGGATACCGTGGATCATCAGCCCGCCGATCATGACCGCCATGACGGCGCCGCCGGGAATGCCTAGCGTCAGCATCGGTATGAAGGATGTCTGCGCGGCGGCGTTGTTTGCCGACTCGGGACCAGCGACGCCCTCGATCGCCCCTTTGCCGAAGCGGCTCGAATCCTTCGCGACTTTCTTCTCCACCGCATAGGCGGCGAAGGTGCTGATCGAAACACCGCCACCCGGCAGGATGCCCAGCGCCGAGCCGATGCCGGTACCACGCAGGATCGCGGGCCACGACCGTCTCCAGTCGTCACGGGTGGGCCAGAGGCTGCCGATCTTGCTCGAAACGACGACACGGTTTTCGGCCGGCGCTATCAGATTGGCTATGATCTCCGAAAGGCCGAAGATGCCGATAGCGACCGGCACGAAGCCGATGCCGTCCATGAGTTCGACAGAGTCGAAGGTGAAGCGTTCCGTTCCCGTGCCCATGCCGACAGTACCGAGAAGCAGTCCGACCACCGCCATAGCCAAAGCCTTCGGGATGGAGCCACGCGCAAGGATCACAACCGACATCAGTCCCAGGAGGAGGAGAGAAAAATATTCCGGCGCGCCAAAGGCAAGGCCGACATTGGCAAGCGGGGGTGCGAACAGCGCGATGAAAAAGGTGGCGACGCTGCCGGCAAACAGCGAACCGATAGCTGCGATTGCCAGCGCCGGTCCGGCCCGGTTCTGCTTCGCCATCTGATGACCGTCGATACAGGTCATCACCGCTGAATTCTCGCCGGGAATATTGAGCAGGATCGCTGCGGTGGAGCCGCCATAGGCCGCACCGTAATAGATGCCCGCCAGCATGATCAGCCCGGACGTCGGATCGAGATAGAATGTGACGGGAAGAAGCAGGGCGATCGTGGTCACCGGACCGATGCCGGGGAGCACCCCGACCAGGGTGCCGATGAGGCAACCGACCAGCGCCAGGCCGAGATTGAGCGGATTGAGCGCGACGCTGAAACCCGAAACAATGTTCGATATGAAGTCCATGCTGGGGTACCCCCTAGTGCGGGAAAAGACCTACCAAGGGCGAAGCGGCACACCGAGCGCCACGACGAAGACCACCCAGTTGAACAGCGTCAGTATGACTGCCGTCAGAATGACGGAAAGCGGGCGCGATTCCCGGCTGGCAAATCCGCCGATCAGGACAGTAGCCAGCATCGCCAGGACGAAACCGCTTCGCTCGATCAGCTGGCCGAAGGTAAATACGGAAAGGGAGACAGCCACCACCGGGACGAGGCTGGACCAGGTGAGCGGCACTTTATACTCGGCAAGCACCGACTCAGACGGCTGCGCCGACGGGTCCGAGCGAAGGTCGGCGATAATGATGATGACGCCGAGCGCCAACAGGACCAGGCACAGCAGCCGTGGCAGGTAGCCCGGCCCCATCGCCAGCGCAGTTCCCATCGGATAATCGTGCGATTCCCATAGTCCGAACAGGGCCAGCGCGATAAAGGCAATGCCGCAGATCACGTCATTGCTGGCAAGCGTTCGCCAATGAAAGGTCTTTGCGCGTCCGGCGTCGGACGATTGGCCCAGTGCACCTTGATCCAGAGTATTCACTGTCATGATACCACCTCCATGCAGGACAAAGGGGTCGCGCTCCAATCCGCGCGGCTGCGTGACCGTTTGAAGAAATTGGCGAAAGAGCCGCGGAAAGCTGTCATCGGCTATCCGGCAGCCGGCGCCTGCGGCAAGGCGCAGCCGACCAGGCAATCGCGTGTGACGATTTTTGCCAAAGCCTCCTCGTCCAGGCCTTCGGTTCCGGCCGGACGCATCGGCATCACGATGTAGCGAAGATCGGCATTGCTGTCGTGAACCTTGATCTCGACGTCCTCGGGCAGGTCCAGGCCAAACTCGCGCAGAACCTTTCGCGGCTCCCTGACCGTTCGCGACCGGTAGGCCTTGCTGACGTAGAACGCGGGCGGTTCGCCAAGGAGGGAGCGCGGATAGCAGGAGCAAAGCGTACAGACGATGACGTTGTGCACGCCCGGAGTATTTTCCATCGTGACAACGTGTTCGGCGATTTCGATGCCGAGTTCCCGTCCTGCCGCCGGGCTATCGGCAAGCATGCGTGCCTTGTATTCTGGATCGATCCAGGCGCGGGCCACCATCTTTGCGGCCTGCTCAGGCTTATGCCGCTCGTTCTGTTCCATCCGGACACGAATTTCGTCGGCGGTGATAATGTTGCGCTCGATCAGCAATGCCTTGACGGCAAGGTATTTTGCTTCCGACTCGGTGAGTTCCAGATCGTCGTCCTCGCGTGTCGGATGAGGAGCATGCACCGTGCCGTCTGCGTGGACGTGCTCGTGGGCACTTTCGGAATCGTGTTCATCGGTCATCGCGAGGCTCCCTATCGACCTTGAGCCGGCGCAAGCCAGTGGTCGTAGATTTCAATTTCGAGGGTGTCATCCATCGGCCCCTCATAGTCCGGCCACAGGTCGTGCTGCTTGAACCGGATCCGGTAGAGCGGAATGGGAACGAGGTTCTTGTGCCCGTAGGCGCGTTCCTCGGGATTTTCGAAGCATCCGGCGAACCGCTCGATCGTTCCGACTTTCTCGCGGACATACATCGGCGTGCGGACATGGCCGGGTTTACCCAAATCCACCACCCTCACGGGCTCTCCGACCGAATAGCGGATCTGCGCGGTGTCAGAGGTGGTCACGTGTACCCCTCCTCAGAATCTCTTTTGTGCGGGCTTCGATCTCATCTTCGGTAAGCACGCCCTTTTCCACGAGCAGCTTCGCAACACCGTCGGCGCGGCGGCCGTAGAAGGTCGAGTTTGCATAGGCCTCGTAGGGCATTTCCTCGGTTTTGCGCCGATAGTCGTCGCCGGCGAGTATTCCCTTGGCCCGCAGCAGGTTGAACGTTGCGATCATCTGCTTCTCCCAGAATAGCTGGGGGCGTTCTTCCAGGGGAATTTTGCCTGCCGGCTGCCCGCCGACGTCGGTCACCAGTCGCGCTGTCATGATCATCCCTCTTATTGCGCCGCAATCTTTCTGTCTGTTGCGCTGCACAACAAGCTACTCACAATGGTTACTTTTTGTCGAGAGCAAAATGATAACATTCGTTCATAAAAATTGATTGCGACAAAATTTGTGCAGTGCACATTATTTTTTTATCATATTAATCAGCTAGTTAGTTATCACACATGCACAATCCGCCGATAAATATGTTCTCCAAATAAGCAATTAAATGTTCATGAAGATTAAAATTTGGGCGATTTTGTTTTTGCGCCGTGTTTGCAAAAACGAGCACTTTTTGTTCCGATGAGCATCTTGGTAAAAAAAATTGCTCGGAGTTGACAGAATGCGAAAGATACTTTTGGCTGCAGCCGGTTTGCTTGCCCTTATCCTGCCGACCCAGCTGCAGGCCCAAACCGACTTCCCAACCAAGCCCATTCGCATAATCATCGGCGGGGGTGCGGGCGGTGCGACCGACATCGTGGCGCGTCTCATTGCCGACGACATGCAGGCGTTTCTCGGCCAGCCCGTTGTCGTCGAGAACAAGCCGGGCGGTGGCGGCCTCGTCGCCATGGATTATTATTCACGCTTGCCGGCTGACGGACATACGTTGATCGCCGGCAGCAGCACCTTCGTCATGGCGCCGATGCTCTATTCGGAGAAGATGAAGTACGACTATTATAAAGTGTTCAGGCCACTGGCGGCGCTGAACACCATCCCGGCCTTCCTCGTCGCAACCAAAGAGGATTTCGCCCCGAAGAGTGTGCAGGAGCTGATCGATTATGCCAAGGCGCATCCGGGCCAGGTGCGCTATGGCAGCGCCGGCATCGGCGGTATCCAGCATTGGCACACGATGATCTTCGCGAAGCAGGCGGGAATCGACGTGGTGCATATTCCCAATACGGACGGTGCACCGGCGTTCATGGCCGATCTCGCTCGCGGCGACACGCATTTCGTCGACAATGCCAATATCGCGATCGCCCGCCCTCTGGTCGATGCAGGCAAGGTGCTGCCGCTGGCGGTCGATACCGAGGAGCGCGTGGCCGAATATCCCGACGTACCGACCCTGGGCGAAGTGGGCTTTCCCAACGTCAAGGCGCAACAATGGGGTGCGCTTTTTATCAACAGGGAAACTCCGCAAGAGATCCAGGACAAGCTGCATGCGGCGGTCGCGGCGGCACTCAACTCGCCAACCGTCAAGGCGAATCTCGCCAAGCAAGGCTTCATACCGGTCCAGTTTGCCACGCAGGCCGAGGATGAGGCATGGGTTGCCGAGCGTACGGCTGCCTGGGCGGAAATCGTCGAGATCGTCGGCACCGACATCGTAAAATAGACGTATGCATGGGCGGGCGGCGGCTACCATCCGCCGCCCTCTCGCGCTCAGTGCACCACCGCGACGGCAGCCGGCGGTAGCAGAGTTCAATTAAGCGGGCATATTGGTTTGCCGACTTACGCGCATCCGACGGTCCCTACGGCGCCGGTCTTGCACAACCGCCAGCCTCTCGCCGGGGCTAGTCCAGCCCCTGCCTGACCTTCCCTTCGACGGCGTTCATCACCAGGTCGGCGAGCTGCTCGATGGCGGCACCGTTGTCAGGCAGGCGGCTTGTCAGAATACGCAAATGCCCGCCAGTCGGCGCGCCGGAGAAGCAGCGCGCTCCCGCGCCAACCGTCACGCCATAGCTGGCGAGATTGACCAGAGCGGCATTCTCGTCAGGCACGGGTATCCAGACATGCATACCGTCGCGATTGTTGACAGTGAAGCCGCGGATCTTCAACGCGTCGGTCAGCAGGTTACGACGCAGCGCGTAGCGCCGGCGAGCATGGTCGACGGCCAGTTGCGCTTCCGGGTTCTGGATTTGGAAGGCAAGAGCATCCTGAAGGATACGACTGGTCATCGCGAAACCGTAACACCGCAGCTTCGATGCCCGATCGACGAGGATGCGCGCCCCGCCAATCACGCTGGTCCGCAGGTCGACGCCGTAGGTAGGACCGTAGTCGCGTACCAGGATAACCCTGTCAGGCAGATAGGAGCCGATGCTGTGAATGAGCGCCGCGGCAACCGGACCGACATTATCGTCCTCCACCACCCAGGTCGCGGCGCCGTGCTGCCGCATGACGCGGGCCAGTTCCTCGGTCCGTTCGGCGCTCACCGCATGGCCGAGCGGCACCTGGGCTCGTGGCTGATAGATGAACGCCGCCGGCTTGCGGGCAAGGGCAGCAACCAGCGCATCCGGGTGCGGTCCCTGTTCGTCGCATGCGACCGGGACGGTCCTGAGGCCGATGGCTTGTACCACCTCAAGCACGCGCGGGCTGGTCGGCTCCTCGATGGCGACCAGGTCCCCTCGCGGCGCGGCCGCCTCTATCGCCAGTGACATTGTTTCACGACCGGCGCCCCCGGTTGTCCAGGCTTCGGCCTCGAATGGCCAAGTGGGCCGGACCGCATTGAGCAATGTCTCGGTCATGACCTCGCCGTAAGACACATGCAGGTTCGGCGTTCGTACACCTTTTGCCAGGGCGTCATCGAGCGGAGGCAGCAGCGCCGGGTCGGCAACTCCCAGGGCAAGATCGACGGACGCCCAGTTGCCGTTCCAAAGAGCGTCCGAATCGGCAGCGGTTTCCTTGTCGACGACAAGCGTGCCGCCCCTACGGCGGGTATTGACCAGACCGTCGGCCCGCAACTGCGACCAGGCCGTTGCCACAGCGCCCGTGCTCAGGCCAAGAGAGGAGGCAAGCACCCGCACCGTCGGGAGACGCGCGCCAGCCGGGACCTTGCCGGATCGGATGAGGCCGGCCATCGCTGCCGCCAATTGGCTCGCCTCGACCTTGCCCAGACGCTGTGCGAGCCACCGCTCGTCGAGAACGAACGGCTCGATGGGCCTTTCATTCATATTTTACCCCTCCCATCGGCGGCCCGGCGAATTGTTATCGTTCCACGGTCACATGGCACAGTTATGATTCATCCAACAAATGGAATTTGCACATGCACCTATCATGAATGATGTCGTGGAAAAAAACTCTATGGTGGCAGGGCGTGCGAAGCGAAATGGCCGAGGCTTCACTATAGGCCGAAATACGCGATCTTACGCTGGTTTAGACCATTCTGCCCGCTCTCCCTGGCGGCGCTACCGTGGAGCGGCCTTCACACGCCACCATGAGCACTCGGCTTTCCGGTTCCAGGCCATCCGCCGACCGGCGGTCTTTTGTTTTGAGGTTATATACAATAAATATGTATCTTATCCACGAATATATTGCCGCCGATTGACAGATCCGTGACGCTCACGTGTAGCGCGGGCTGGAGCATAGATGCGATCTGGACAAAGGTGGGCCAGCGGAGGCAGGGGTTCCCGGATCCCCTCGGGCTTCACGTCAGCGAGCTGTCAAGCCAGCTTGGGCACCCCAAACATGGAGCCGGTAGTCCGACCAGAATTCGAGGGTGAAGGCAAGAGCCTTCACCCCAATCTCCATTACTCGGCAGCCCGTCCGAGATTGCTCGAGGTGGGGTTCAGCTCCGCCTCGTGCTGCCCGGTCTTTCCGGTAATGGCAAGCCTGATCCCGACAAATACCGCGGCTGCGATGAGGACCACGAGATTGACCCAGACCCACCCCGGGATAGCGAAGCTCTGCATGGTCAAGCCTCCTGTTCCCGTGTTTTGTGCCTGGCGGCGCGGCGACTGAGGAGATAGCCAAGGGTCACCACGAAGACCGCTCCTATCGCAGCTGCAGGAAGCTCGATGCGATGGATGAGTTCTTCGCCGAAAGTGCTGAGCAGCCACGGGTCGGAAACGAGCATCTCCCCGGCGACCCAGCCGAGCAGAGCGGCCCCGGCCCAAACCAGAATCGGCAAACGGCCAAGAAGCGCCATGATGATCGCCGAACCGGCGACGATGAGCGGCACCGAGATGACGAGGCCGACAATGAGCAGCGTGAGTGAATCCTTCGCCACGGCGGCAATAGCCAGAACATTGTCTAGGCTCATGACGGCATCGGCAATCGCAACAGTGCGGATCGCGTGCCAAAGCTGCTCGGTCTGTTGAACGACACCGCCGCTTTCCTCATCCTCGCCCAGCACCAGCTTGACGGAAATCCACAAGAGCAGCAGGCCGCCGACGATCTTCAGGAATGGTGTCGAGAGAAGCGTAGCGACGACGACTGTAAAGACGACTCGCAGAACGACAGCCACAAGAGCGCCGAGCACCATGCCGGGGCGCTGCTTGTCCGGCGGCAGGCCGCGACAGGCCAGGGCGATGACGACGGCATTGTCGCCCGACAGGATGATGTTGATCCAGATGATTTGCACGAGCTTGAGAAGCTCGGGTCCGAATGTTTCCATTGAAATTCCTCCGAAGGCGTGCCGCATAAGCGGCTTGTACGACGGCCCGGCTGACGCGCGGCCTCTGGCGCCACGGCTTCGCAGGCATCGCGAACCGGACAAGCCGGCGCGCCTTAGGAGGTGCTTCCGGCTGTCATCGCTTCAGAGGGTCGGTGGACCTGTGCAGGAATGTGCGGAAAGCCGAGGGAAGGACGGCAGCCACGGATCGGCCACCCGGTATTTGGCGTCCGGCGCGCAATAAAGCGCCGTAAATGCAAGGAACGGTGCCTCTTCCTGATCTTCCTCGTCCGCCTCTTCGGCAACGCTGAGGGTGGTACTGACGAGGGGCGCCGCATCACCGCGAGGATCGGCGGGCGCCGACAGATATTCCTCGAATTCGCTGCCGTCGAGCGGCCCGTTGAAGGCCGGCGCGAGGAAGTTCAGCAGCGCGACCAGCACCAGAAGGACCTGCGCAAGGCCGCTATGAAGGCGGGACTGACGCAGAACGAACCTCTCCCAATACCTCGATTTCAGCATTTTCACATTCGGGGAGCCCCTCCCCCATGTCAAGCGTCCGGCAGTTCCGGCGCATGAAAGCCACCCGCAAGATGAGACGCCTCGTCGCCCCAAAGCCACCTGCGAAGCCGGCTTACTGCGTGCAGGTCCATAAAAAACACCCGCCGAGAACGGCGGGTGTCTGCATGATATCTTCAGTTCAGGCGCCGAGGGTGGCCTTTACACGCTCACGCGTGTAGGGCAGGTCATAGATGCGCTTGCCGGTCGCGTGACGGAACGCGTTGGCAATCGCACCGCCTGTCGGCCCCTGCGCGGCTTCTGCCACCCCGAGATAGGGTGTGCCGGGATTGTCCACGACATGCACCTCGAGGCTGTCCGGCACGGCGCTGAAACGCAGGATCGGATAGGCCGACCAATCCGGGCTGGTGACGCGCGTATTGTTGAAATGAACGGCCTCGTAAAGCGTCCAGCTCATCGACTGCAATATGCCGCCTTCAGTCTGGTTGATGATCGAATCCGGTGCAACGGCCTCGCCGCAATCCACAGCCGAAACGACATGAGAGACGCGTATGTCGCCAGTGTCGCGATTGACGTCCACTTCGAGCGCGATGGCGAGATATGCGGCATGGTTCTTGTACTTCGCGAAAGCGAAGCCACGCCCCCTGCCCTCCGGCATCGGATCGTTCGACCAGCCGAACTTTTCCGCCGTCACCTCGATCACCTTGCGGGCGCGCGGGTCTTTCATGTGACGCAGCCGGAACTCCACGGGATCCGCTTCCGCCGCCTCTGCCAGCTCGTCGATGAAACTCTCGATAGAAAAGACGTTGTGATAGGCGCCGAGGCCACGCAGCGCCGAAACGCGCAACGGCATGTCCGCGATGAAACGCCAGTTCACCCGCTGGTTCGGAATATCATAAAGCGGAATGGCATTGCGGTCGCCATTGCCCAGCGGTGAAATCTGCAGTTTCACCGGGTCCGGCGGGAAATGCTTCGACATCAGCCGACCGGCGATCAGCGATCCTGCAGAACCCGGCCGACCATTGTGCGTATTGCTCCACAGATCGTAATGCCAGTTGACGATATTGCCGTTGGCGTCGAGCGTCGCGCTGGCGCGGGTCAACATGCCTGGACCGTAAGGCTCCCAGAGATGCTCCTGATCGCGCATCCATTGGACCCGCACGGGACGTCCCGGTAAGTGGTATGCAACCAGCGCCGCGTCAGCAGCCGCGTCGTCTGCGCCATTGTGACCGTAACAGCCCGAGCCTTCAACGTGGATGCAGCGAACCTTCGCAGGCTCCATATCCAGCATCTGCGCAATCGCGGCACGATCAGGATAAACACCTTGCGTATGGGTCCACACCGTCAGCACATCGCCATCGAACTCGGCCACGGAGGCCGACGGGCCTATGGAACCATGCATGTGATAAGGGCGGGTATACTGAGCTTCGATCGTCTGTGCGCCCGAAGCCGTTTCCGCGCCCACGGACGCGACGCTGCCGACCTCGGTGACCGATCGCTCATAGAAGGCATTCAGATCGTTCTGATCGGGCAGGAGAGCCTGTTCTTCCCATTTCGCTGCGACGGCGAGGGCACGCATGGCGCGGATCGCCTGAAATTCCTGCTCAGCCACGACCGCCAGGAAATCCCCGTCGCGGATCACCTCGATCACGCCAGGCATTGCTCGAATGGGCGCGTCGGACACGTCGAGAAGCTTCGCGGTATAGCTCGGCGGGCGCACGACGCGGGCATGAACCATGCCTTCCGGCCGCATATCCTGCACATAGGCTTCGCCGCCCGTAACCTTGGCGGGAATGTCGACGCGGGCGAAGGGCTTGCCTATGGCGCGGTAGGTATCAGGCGATTTGATGACCGTATCGGGATTCGCGTCGACATGCAGAAAATTCTCTGCGACGAGCTCGCCATAGCCAAGCGACACGCCGTTGGGCCCCAGTACGCGGCCTTCCTCGGCGCGCAGCTCGCCCACGGCAACGCCGAGCCGCTGGCTCGCCTGTTCCAGCAATATCTGACGCACCTGCGCGGAGGCATAACGTATGGCGGTGCCGCTGTTCTGGATTGTCTGGCTGCCCGCCGTGTACCCTTCATTGGGAGTAAGCATCGTATCGGCGGTGACCAGATTGATCTCGGCCGGGGTGACTTCCAGTTCCTCGGCAGCGATCTGACGCAGCGAGGTCTTGGTGCCCTGCCCCAGTTCCACCTTACCGGTGAACACGGTGATCGAGCCATCCGCGTCGATCCTGATCCAGGCGTCGAGCGACGGCGTCTGGGCGAGACTGCCCGGCAGACGTGGAGGCGCAGGCTGTGCAGCAGGCGCCTGCGCCAACGCTTCGGGCAGAATGGTAAAGCTGACGACCAGCGCGCCGGAACCGGCGAGGAAGCCGCGACGGGAAAGTTTCGGATTAAGAGGCGCGTTCATCAGGCCCTCCCTCCGCCTGCCGCCGGGGCGGCGCTTGCGGATTTCATGAGCTCACGGGCGCGCTGGACAGCGCGCAGGATGCGCATATGCGTGCCGCAACGGCACAGGTTCGGCTCAAGCGCGGTGCGAATATCCGCATCGGAGGCGTCCGGCTTGGATTCCAGAAGCGCCTGCGCACGCATCATCATGCCCGCGATGCAATAGCCGCATTGGGCCGATTGCTCCTCGATGAAAGCCGCCTGCATCGGTCCCGGATTGTCGACCGTGCCGAGGCCCTCGACCGTCTTTATCTTGCGTCCTTCCATCAGCATGATCGGCGTCAGACAGGAAAAGACCGGCTTTCCGTCCACCATTACGGTACAGGCGCCGCACTGTCCGAGGCCGCAGCCGAACTTCGCGCCGTTCAGCTGCAGATCGTTGCGCAACACATACAGGAGCGGGGTGGACGGATCCGCCTCGACCTCATGGGTCGCGCCATTGACATCCAGTTTTATCATCTGTCTTGCGCTCCTATATTATCGGGACCGCGCTCGATCCCGTCCGACGGGCGGACGCTCACGTGGTACTTGCCGCTTCGGGTGTCGGCGAGCCGCGTCGCCACATCCGGCCAGGCCGGCTTTCCTGCGAACTTGTCCCGGAGGAAAGCCAGCAGATCGGTCACCTGTGCGTCCGTCATCGTGTCGGCAAAGCCCGGCATGATGGCGCTCTGGCGTCCGCTCGCGGCGGGGAGGCCAAAGAGCACGGTATTGATCGCGTTCTGCGAATCGGCCGCGTTGAGAGTGGTCGAAAGATGGAAATCCAGACCGCCGAAGGGAAGCGGCCGGCTGCCATCATGGCAGACGGCACAGGCTGCGGCATAGATAGCCTCGCCCCGCCCGAGCGGCGTGTCGTTGGCAGCCGGAGCGACCGCCGCCGTAGACGCGACATCGACTCCCTTCGACACCAGCTCCTTGATCTCGTTGCCACGTCGCGCGCGCTCCGGCGAAGGCTCTCCCATGAGCGAGACGACATAGGTTGCGATGGCATTGATGTCGGAGTCCGGCAACAGGCCGAGATTGCCGGTCACCTCGCCCATCGGGCCGCTGGCCACGCCATGATCCGGGTGCCAGCCCTGACGCATATAGGCGTACAGGCTTTCCTGAGTCCACGGAACCGGCGCGGGCGAAGATGCATCGAGCGCAAACGCCGACCAGCCCTCAGCCTCGCCACCTGCGAAATGCTCACCCGATTTCTCAGCACCGAGAGCATTTCGCGGCGTGTGGCAAGCGCCACAATGACCAAGGCCGTTGACCAGATAGGCACCCCGATTCCACTCCTCGCTCTGCGAGGCGACGTTCTGGTACGGCCCCTGGTTGAAGAACAACAGCTTCCAGCCAGCGAGGACCAGCCGGATATTCAGCGGGAACGGCAGTTCGTTTGCGGGAATTTCCTGCTTCACCGGCTGACGGGTCATCAGGAAGGCATAGAGAGCCCTGTTATCCTCGTCCGACACCACGGTGAAATGATCGAAGGGGAAAGCGGGATAAAGATGCGAGCCATCGCGGCTCACACCCTCGCGCATGGAGCGGTTGAACGCCGCTTCGGACCATCTGCCGATGCCCGTTTCCGGGTCAGGCGTGATGTTGCTGGAATAGATCGTGCCGAAAGGAGTCGGCACCGCGAAACCGCCGGCAAACGACCTGCCGCCCGGATTGGTGTGGCAGGCCGTGCAATTTCCCACCGCCGCGAGCTTTGCGCCCTCGGCCACGAGCGCGGGATCGAACGCCGTGCGCTCCGGCGGCGTCACAGGCGCCAGCGCGGGTTTCCACGCATAAAAAAGGAAGCCGGCTCCGCCAATGACAATAATCGCCAGCAGACCGAGAAGGATGCGGCCTATTTTCATTTAACCTCCCAGCACAGCTTCGCTGTCAGGAGGTCCGGATAAGGAAGGGCCCGGATACCCGTTCTGCGGAGCATGGATACTCGATGAAACAATTCATCTTTGTCTAGTCTCGCAGATTGTAGAAACGGCTCCGGCAACCGTCAATTGGTCCAGGCAAAATAAGGAGGATGGACCTGCCCCGGCGAGCATATGTCGGCGATCCACGGAGAGTCCGCCGATTACATATTATCGTTATATTCAAACATATATATCGAATTTACCAGAAAGTGGGAAATCCGCTTACAGATAATACAGACTTTGAGGAATTCTCTTGATCATTATATTCTTTTAAATATAATGATCATGTGATTGGTGCGGATGCATATGCAAACTCGACCGGTGGATCCGACCCATGCCGGATTCACATAGCCGTCATCGCCACGCGTACCTCCTCACCCGATATATCTCCGGATAAACATCGACGTCCAAATCATCAGCATACAGAGGAATCACATGGCACAACCCGACGCCCGCGCCTCCGGCGCATTTTTGATCGGCGGAGAAAGCTCAGTCACCCGCCTCGGCTATGGCGCGATGCGCATCACCGGCGATGGCGTGTGGGGTGAGCCTGCCGACCGGGCCGAAGCCATCCGCGTATTGAAGCGGCTGCCCGAAATCGGCGTCGATTTCGTCGACACAGCCGATAGCTATGGACCGTTCATCAGCGAGGATTTGATCGCGGAAGCTCTCTACCCTTATGATGGCATCTTCGTCGCTACCAAGGGCGGGCTTGTGCGCCACGGCCCCAATATCTGGCCGATCGTCGGACGTCCGGACTATCTGCGCCAATGCGTTCTGATGAGCATGAGGCGGCTCAAGGTCGATCGCATCGACCTCTGGCAGCTGCACCGGATCGACCCCACAGTTCCGCAGGACGAGCAATTCGGCGTCATCGCGGAGATGCAGAAAGAGGGCCTCATTCATCACGCCGGACTGAGCCAGGTGAGCGTGGCGGATATCGAGGCGGCACGGAAGTTCTTCTCCGTCGCGACGGTGCAGAACCGCTATAACCTCGCAGATCGCACGGATGAGGATGTTCTCGCCTATTGCGAGGCCAATGGCATCGGCTTCATCCCCTGGTTTCCACTTGCCGCCGGCACACTGGCACGCCCGGGCGGACCCGTCGATTCTATCGCCAAGGCCCACGGCGCAACAGCCGGGCAAGTCGCGCTCGCCTGGGTGCTCGGAAAGAGTCCGGTGATGCTGCCCATTCCCGGCACAAGCAAGGTCGAGCATCTTGAGGAAAATGTTGCGGCGGCTCAACTCCAACTTTCCGATGCTGAATTCCAGCAGTTGAACCGCGCCTGAACCGGCTTTCAACAAACAAAAAGCCCTGCAAAATGCCGGGCTTTTTGTTTGCTTTCGATATTCACCGATCAGCGGCCATCGGGCGTCCGCAGGCCGAACCACTTATCCTTGACGGCATTATAATGTTCCTTCGGATCATAGGTCGCGACCTGTAGTCCGAGGCGACTGGCATTGAGCCGGCCAATCGCGTTCAGGATCGCGTAGCTCGCGACGACCACATCGCGCTCGGCGCTGATGAGGTTGATCTGCGCGCTGATCACGTCGTTCTGTGCGTTGAGAACGTCAAGCGTGGTGCGCTGTCCGACATTCCGCTCCTCGGTAACGCCCGACAAGGCAAGTTGCGCCGCAGACACCAGTTCCCGGTTCGCCACCACAGATTGCTGTGCGGCCGTGTAGGCCGACCATGCAGCCGCCACAGCCTGGCGAACACGATCCCGGTTCACATCGGTATCGATGCGGGCCTGGCCGAGCGCCTCCTTGGACTGGCGGACATTCGCGGAGGCAAGGCCGCCCTGATAAATCGGGACGGTCAGCGAAAGGCCAACGGAACCTGCGGTAGACCAGTTGTCGGCGCCGCCCGTCGGGAAGCTCGTATAGCCGCGGCTCACGCCGGCATCGGCCGACACCTGCGGGAGCAACGCACCTTCGTTGGACTTCACCTGATAACCGGCGGCATCCACGAGCTGCTGCGACGCGAGGATCGCGGGATGCTCCGCAGCGGCGATGTTCATGCTCTCTTCGATCGAACGGGGCAGAAGCTTGGCGAGCGGCTTGCCGGCTTCGAGCTTGCCCGGATCCGTGCCGATAAGCTGGCGATACTGGGCGCTGCTGACCAGCACTTGCGCTCGTGCCGCGCTCGCCTGAGCGATTGCAGCCTGCCGGCTTGCCTCCGCCTGCGCCACGTCGGTCCGGGTACCCTCACCGACCTCAAGGCGCGAATTGGCTGCGCGCACCTGCTCGCCCAGAAAGGCAAGGTTGCGCTCGGTCAACGCAGCGATCTGGCGATCGCGGATGACATCCATGTAAGCGGCGGCGGCGTCGAGCAGCGTGTTTTGTTCGTCGTTGCGCAGCGCCTCGTTCTGCGCGCGCACGCGCGCTTCCGCCGCGCGCACATTGTTCAGCGTGCGAAAGCCGTCGAAAAGCGTCTGGCTGAGCTGGATGCCGAAAGAGCCGGCGGTGATCGAGCGGCCACTGGCGGTTCCCTCCCGCCAGGTCACGCCGTAATCGGCCACGCCGCGCAGCACCGGGCGATAACCGGACTTCGCTATGGCGACACCCTCATCGACCACGCGCACGCCGGCGCGGGATGAATTCAGCGTGGAGTTGTTGGCATAGGCTTTGGCAAGGGCGCCAGACAGCGTCTCAGCCGAAGCCGGCGCTGCCAAAAGCCCCAAAACCACCGTCGCGTGAAGAAGGCGCATTTTCCCCATTCCCCGATTTCCGCAAACGCGCCGCAGCGATTTTGATTCGACGCTTCATACACTTGAACCAATGCGTCTTAGACCGCAGCGAGAGGCGTATCAAGATGCGACCCCGCCGGCCCCGGACCACGGCAATCACTCGGACGGACGACGTTGCAGTCCTGCAACGGTTCGCCGAAGTCTTCGTCAAAATCTTCCAGGGCCGACGCTGCACAGCTGAAAGCAGGCAACCGGCAACGATCCCTTTCCTCTCCCGACATGACCAGAAAAGCACATTGTGCGCCGCGATACTACATGGAATTGAACGCTGGGAGCCGCCTCTATGCGGCTGACAATTCTGGCGGCTGCCTCGAACTACCCGCATACGGTAAAGTAATTCTCCGTACTGAGTACGCGGGTCACATTGCCGCAATCACATCGCAGCTGTGCACAAGCATGGCGAAGATGCGAGGAAGGCGAGCCCTATCGGCAGCCAGCGGGATCGACCGGAGATGGACGCGGACAACCGGAGATAGTGCCGCGCCAGCCCGGCCGCGAATGTGAGGCCGACCCTTTATGTGCCTGTTTGGAAACGAAATTCGGACTACTGCGGAAAGCTGCGATAAGCGCAGGCTATCCCCATTCCAAACGTGGCAATAGGCGTGTACAACCCTGAATTATCTCAACTATAAAAGAAAATTTCAGGCTCTATTACAGGTGATAAACTTAAAGGCCCAACACGTTACAATAAAAATTGGCCGGCGACTGCCTCGGCCACTTTATATTAATCGTTTTTTCACCAAAACGCATCAAAATGAAACGGCGTGGAACTTCGAGGGACCACGTAGGCGGCTCCGACGCACCTGAACCCGAGCCCGCGTCGGAGCCGCCACCCTCATAGCAGGCGGCCATAAAGATAGTTTTCCCACCTTCGATCAAATTTGACAGATTGCCGCGCCACCGCGCAGCGATCCGTTCATCGAGCACGCCTCAGCCGGCTGCGGCGACTGCCTCGCCGGGCCGGGCGGCAATCTGTCCTTGCGGTTGGACAGCGGGAAAGACCTTCCATTGCTTCGGCCTGAAAGCTATCCGCGACTTTGTGACAGCGGGGTGATCCACAGGCAGCTCGATCTCCACGCTCTGTCGTTCGCCGCCGATTTCCAGTTCAACACGGCGCGTGCCCGCCACACGGCGGCTGGCGACCACCGTGCCTGCTATGCAGCCGCCGCACCCATCGAGAAGCTCGATATCGTGCGGCCGGAAATAAAACATCCCCTCGCCGTTCGGCAGATCGGGCGCCGCCAGGCCGATGCTCCGGTCATGAAGCCAGAGCTGGCCGTTATCGACCCGCACCGGCAGGGAGCTCGAATCTCCGATGAAGCCGTAGACGAAGGGAGAATTCGGCGTGTCGTACACCTCGTCAGCGGTGCCGACCTGTTCGATCCTGCCCTGGCTCATGACCACGACACGATCCGCCAGCTCCAGCGCCTCCTCCTGGTCATGCGTCACGAAAACCGTTGTGTGACCGGTGGCGTCATGGATTTCGCGCAGCCAGCGGCGAAGCTCGCGGCGCACCTGCGCGTCGAGCGCGCCGAACGGCTCGTCGAGCAGCAGCACATGCGGTTCGATGGCAAGCGCGCGGGCAAGCGCCACACGCTGCCTTTGGCCCCCTGAAAGCTGGTTCGGATAGCGTTTTTCCAGCCCGGACAGTTGCACGAGATCAAGCAGCTCGGACGCCCGCTTGCGTATGGCGTCCCGAGGCGGGCGAGTCGCATCCGGCCTCACCTTGAGGCCGAAGCCTATATTGTCGGCCACCGTCATATGGCGGAAAAGCGCGTAGTGCTGAAAGACAAAACCCACATTCCGATCCTGCACGGTTTTGCGGGAGGCATCCTCGTCGCCGAAATAGATCGTGCCTTCCGTGGGAAAATCCAGCCCGGCTATCAGGCGCAGCAAGGTGGTCTTGCCGGAACCGGAAGGCCCGAGCAACGCGATCAGTTCACCGGAGCGTATGTCCAGCGAGACGTCGTGAAGCGCCGCGAACCGGTCGAATTCCTTGCGGACGTTGACGATACGAAGTTCCATCAATTCTTCCTCAATGTCCCACGCCGCCCGAGGCGAGCTGGTCGGCGAAATGCCGTTCGAGCCATGTCTTGATCACCAGCGTCACCAGCGCCAGTCCGGCCAGCAGCGAAGCGAGGCTGAAGGCGGCAACCGACAGATATTCATTATAGAAAAGCTCCACCTGCAGGGGCATGGTCACAGTTTCCCCACGCAGCTTGCCCGAAAGCACGGCAACGGCGCCGAACTCACCCATCGCGCGTGCGTTGCAGAGCAGCACGCCATAGAGCAGCGCCCATTTCACGTTGGGCAACGTCACGTACCAGAAGGTCTGCCAGCCCGACGCGCCGAGCGAGAGCGCGGCCTCCTCGTCTCCCGTGCCCTGCTCCTCCATCAGCGGGATCAATTCGCGGGCGACGAAGGGAAAGGTGACAAAGATGGTCGCAAGCACGATGCCGGGCACGGCGAAGATGATGCGCAGATTGAAATTTTCCAGCAGGAAGCCGCCGGCAGTCGAATTGGCACCCAAGATCAATACATAGATCAACCCCGCCACAACGGGCGAGACGGAAAACGGCAAATCGATCAGCGAGATCAGGAAGGCACGGCCTGGAAAGCGATATTTGGCGATTGCCCAAGCGGCTGCGACGCCGAAAACGAGATTGCAGGGCACGGCCAGCGCCGCGACCAGCAACGTCAGCCGTATCGATGACAGGGCATCGGGGTTCCTGAAAGTCGCCAGATATTCGCCGAAGCCGAGGCGGAACGCCTCAACGAACACGACGAGCAAAGGCACGAGCAGGAACAGGCCCAGAAGGCCGACAGTCAGCGCGATCAGCGTCCACTTGACGTAGGGAGCCTCGGAAATCGGCGACTGCTGCCGGAGCGCGCTTCGGGGAGCCGCTTGGGGAAAGGCGGTGTCAGACAAGAGCGAACCTCCTCTGGCTCCACGCCTGAATGAGGTTGATGGCCAGCAGGATGACGAAGGAAACAGTCAGCATCACCGCCGCGATGGCCGCCGCCGCCGGATAATTATATTCCGAGAGGCGGAAGACAATGAGCAGCGGCAGGATTTCGGTCTGCCGCGGCAGGTTGCCGGCGATGAAGATCACAGAGCCATATTCGCCGACCGCGCGGGCGAACGCGAGCGCGAAGCCGGTCAGGATGGATGGCAGCAGCGTCGGCAGGATTACCTTGACGACGGTCTGCGAGCGCGTCGCGCCGAGCGTGGCCGACGCCTCCTCGATTTCCCGGTCGATATCCTGAAGCACCGGCTGCACCGTGCGAACCACGAAAGGCAGGCCGATAAAGACCAGTGCGATCCAAATACCTATCGACGTATAGGCTATGCGGATGCCGAAGGGCGCGAACAGGCCGCCGAGCCAGCCAGCTGGCGAATAGAGCGCGGTGAGCGCGATGCCGGCGACGGCGGTCGGCAGAGCGAAAGGAAGATCGACGATGGCATCGAGGATGCGCTTGCCGGGGAAGCTGTAACGCACCAGCACCCATGCGATCATGACGCCGATGACGACGTTGAACGCGGCTGCAAGCAGCGACGCGCCGAAGCTCAACCGCAGGGCCGCGGAGAACCGGGGGCCGGTCACGATACTGACGAAGCCGTCCCAGTCGAGTTCGAAGGTCTTCAGGAAGAGGCCGATAATGGGGATGATGACTATGAGAAGGAGGTAGACGATCGTGAAGCCGAACGTCACCCTGAAACCGGGAATGATGCTTGGCTCACGGAAGCGGAAACGCTGCATCGGCCGCTGTCCCTTTCTGCACGAGAATGCGGGGGCGTGTGCGGTCGTTCGCGCCCCCGCTTGATTTCACGGCCGAACCTGAACGGTTCGGGGTATAATTCTAGTTCGACGAATAGATTTCGTCGAAGACGCCACCGTCATCAAAGTGCGTCTTCTGCGCTTCCGCCCAGCCACCGAACACGTCGTCGATCTTGACAAGCTTCGTTTCAGGGAAGCGCGCCACGTCCTCGGGCTCGGCGTATTGAGGATATTGCGGCCGATAATAGCTGGCGGCAATGATCTTCTGGGCCTCGGGCGTGTAGAGGAAATCCAGGAACGCCTTAGAAAGTTCCTGCGTGCCCTTGGCGTTGGCGTTTTTATCGACAATGGCGACCGGCGGCTCGGCGAGGATCGAAAGCGGCGGCACCACGATGTCGAACTGACCGGGGCCAAGTTCCTCGAGAGCGAGGAACGCCTCGTTCTCCCAAGCCAGCAGGACGTCGCCTATGCCATTCTTCACGAAGGTGTTGGTCGAGCCACGTGCGCCGCTGTCGAGCACCGGCACATGCGAATAGAGATCCTTCACGAAGGCTTTCGCCGCATCCTGGTCGCCGCCGGTGCGGTCCAGTTCATAGGCCCATGCCGCCAGATAGTTCCAGCGCGCGCCGCCGGACGTCTTGGGGTTAGGCGTGATCACCTCGATGCCGTCCTTTACGAGATCGCTCCAATCGTGGATGCCCTTCGGATTACCCGAACGCACCAGAAAAACGATGGTCGAGAGATAGGGCGAGGAATTGAGCGGAAACTCGTCCTGCCAGCCTGGATCGACCAATCCGGCATTCTGCAGGGCAAGAATGTCGCCGGCGAGCGGCATGGTGGCGACATCAGCCGGGAGACCGTCCAGGATCGTGCGGACCTGCGCGGCGGAACCGCCATGCGTGTTGGTAATGGTCACGTCCCGCCCGGTCGTCGCCTTCCAGTGAGCGGTGAAAGCATCGCTCACCTTCCGATACAGCTCGCGTGTCGGGTCGTAGGAAACATTGGTCAGCGCATCCTGGGCAAAAGCGAAGCCGAGTCCGCCGAACTGGATGGTGGCCGCCAGTGCAGCCGTGAAAAACAGTGATCTACGATTGAGCGTCATGTCCAGCCTCCGAATGATTGCTGCTTTAATCTATCTATCCCATAGAGATTAGGATTGCAGCAAATCTGCCAAACTTGGCCCCGCCGGAGCATTTTCCAATTCATATCTCCGGACGCAACGGGAACATTATTCCTCCTAGCTTCTTGCGAAACGCCGCGCGCGTCATTCGATCCCGGTTCCATCCTGTCCCGTCACGCGATAACGCGGCACATCCCTTTTCGTGACCTGCCAGAGTTCAGATCGGTATTTTGTTTCTATAATCCGCATTTATCAGGAAGAATTTTCCACCTTGCCGATTGGCAGCGCGCGCCCGTCTCTCTCCTGAAATCAAAATGCCGGATAGCTTCCACCTCACCCCATTCCGGTGTCCCAGGAGACAATAATGAAACGCTTGCTGATCGTCGGCGCCGCGCTCGCCACCATCCTCACCGCTCCGGCCTTCGCGCAGTCGCCCGACAAGATCCTCAACGCCTCTTACGATGTGGCGCGCGAGCTCTTCGTTGCGGTCAACGAGGCCTATGTCGCTAAGAACCCCGGCAAGACGATCGACCAGTCGCATGCCGGCACGTCCAAGCAGGCCCGCTCCATCGTCGAGGGCCTCGAAGCCGACGTCGTGACCTTCAACCAGATTACCGATATCGACTTCCTCGTGCAGAACGGCTTCGTGAGCGAAGACTGGCAGTCCGACTACCCGAACAAGTCCTCGCCGTTCTACTCGCTGCCGTCCTTCGTCGTACGAACCGGCAACCCGAAGAACATCAAGGACTGGAGCGATCTGGTCCGCGATGACGTGAAGATCGTCTTTCCGAACCCGAAGACCTCCGGCAATGCGCGCTACACTTACCTGGCCGCGACCGCATATGCGAAGGAAGCCTTCGACAACGACGCCGAGAAGGTGCGCGAGTTCGTCACCAAGATCTTCGACAATGTTCCCGTGTTCGACACTGGCGGCCGCGCCGCAACGACCACATTCGTGGAACGTGGTATTGGCGACGTGCTGATCACCTTCGAATCGGAAACGCGCGGCATTGCCAAGGAATTCGGCGCCGACAAGGTTGAGACGGTGACGCCTTCCCTCAGCCTTCTCGCCGAGTTCCCGGTGGCTGTGGTGGACAAGGTTGTGGACAAGCGCGGCTCGCGCGAGTTCGCAGCGGACTATCTCGGCTTCCTCTATTCGCCGGAAGGCCAGAGGATCGCCGCCCAGTTCGGCAACCGCATCAACGACGAGGCCGTCGCGGCGGAGTTCAAGGACCAGTTCCCCGAGGTTCGCCTCGTCACCGTAGAGGACGTATTCGGCGGCTGGGACAATGTGCAGAAAGAGCATTTCGCCTCCGGCGCACTACTGGACCAGATTTACGGCGAGCGTTGATTGACCTCAGCCTTCGTTTGGTTTTGAAAGCCGGCGGGCGAAAGCCCGCCGGTTTCTGTTCGACGGGTCCAATGCCGTTCATGCAAATGCCACACGCCAAAAGCGCCGCCTCCCTGCATGGGAGGACACGATGAGCCGCCGCCGCGTCCTGCCCGGCCTGCGTCTCTCGCTGGGCTTAACGCTTCTGTATGTCGCGGTGATCGTGGCATTGCCGCTCGCGGCGCTGATCTTCAAGGCTGCCAGCCTCGGCCCCGAGGATTACTGGCGCATCGTCTCGTCGGGCCGCGCCGTGGCAAGCTACCGCGTCACCGCGCTTTCCGCGCTTGCCGCAACCGCCTTCAACCTCGTCTTCGGTCTGGCGCTCGCATGGGTATTGGTGCGCTATTCGTTTCCGGGCAAGAGGCTCGTGGACGCCATAGTGGACCTACCCTTCGCCCTGCCGACCGCAGTTGCCGGCATCGCGCTCACCACTCTGTTCGCGCCCAGCGGCTGGTTCGGCTCCATCCTGTCGGGGATCGGAGTAAGCGTCGCCTATACTCCACTCGGCATCATGGTGGCCATGTCGTTCACCAGCCTGCCCTTTATCGTGCGCACGGTCCAGCCCGTCCTTGAAGATCTCGACCCCGCGCTCGAGGAAGCCGCGCAATCGCTCGGCGGCTCCGACCGCTCGATCTTCCTGCGGGTGATCCTGCCGCTGCTCGCCCCGGCGCTCCTGGCCGGGCTTTCGCTTTCCTTCGCGCGCTGCCTCGGCGAGTTCGGCGCCATTATCTTCATTGCCGGCAACCAGCCTTTCGAGACAGAGATAACCGCCCTGCTGACCTTCATAAGGCTGGAGGAGTATGATTATCAGGCGGCTGCGGCCATCGCCTCGGTTCTCCTCATCACAGCGTTCGCCATGCTCGCCGTCACCAATATCCTCCAGGCCCGCGCGCTGCGGTACACGGTGAGGAACTGACGATGAGCACTACAACCCGCAGCAAACCGCCTCGCGTCGGTGACCGTCCGGCCATCCGCCGCACCCTGATTGCCGGCGTGCTGCTGGTCGGCGCCGTTCTGGTGCTCGCGCCATTGATCGTCATCTTCTTTCAGGCGTTCTCGATGGGCGCAGACACATTCGCCGCGGCCATCGCACATCCCGACACGCTTCACGCGATTTTCCTGACCGTGGTGACGGCGCTGGTCGCGGTGCCCGTCAACACCGCTTTCGGCGTAGCCGCGGCATGGGCCATCACCAAGTTCGACTTCCGGGGCAAGCGCCTTCTGCTGATCGTCATCGAGATACCCTTCTCGATTTCGCCCATCGTGGCAGGCGTCGCCTATCTCTTCGTCTATGGCTTGCAAGGGCTGTTCGGCCCGGCGCTGCAATCGGCGGATATCAAGATCCTGTTCGCCCTGCCCGGCATCATCCTGGCTTCCATGTTCGTCACCGCGCCCTTCGTCGCGCGCGAGCTGATCCCGCTGATGCAGGCGCAGGGGCGCGACCTCGAGGAAGCCGCAACCTCCCTGGGCGCATCGGGCTGGCGCACCTTCTTCTCGGTCACGCTGCCTAATATACGCTGGGCGCTGCTCTATGGAGTGGTGCTGTGCAATGCCCGCGTGATGGGGGAGTTCGGCGCGGTTTCGGTCGTCTCGGGCAACATACGCGGACAGACCAATACGCTGCCGCTCCATATCGAGCTGCTCTATCACGACTACCAGACAGCCGGCGCGTTCGCTGCGGCCTCCATACTCACGGTGCTCGCCTTGTTCACCATCGTCGCCAAGGTGCTGCTCGAAAGGCAGGGCGCGGGGCGCGGCGGCAGGCCCGCGCCCGCGGCCGCCCCCGCACCTGTTCAGGGAATGAATCCATGAAGATCACGCTCGACAATGTGGTAAAAACCTTCGACACCTTCCGCGCGGTCCACGGCGTCTCGCTGGAAATCGAGAGCGGCCAGCTCGTCGCCCTGCTCGGGCCTTCCGGGTCCGGCAAGACGACGATATTGCGCATGGTCGCCGGCCTCGAATTTCCCGATGGCGGCTCGATCTATTTTGGCGAGCAGGACGCCACGGATATTCCGGTGCGCGAGCGGGGCGTAGGCTTCGTGTTCCAGCACTATGCGCTTTTTCCGCACATGACGGTGGCGGAGAACATCGCCTTCGGCATGAAGGTTTCCAAAGTAAAGCGCAGCCGCGCGGAAATCGACGGACGAGTGGAGCAGCTTCTGGCGCTGGTGAAGCTGGAAGGACTCGGCGGCCGTTTCCCCAGCCAGATTTCCGGCGGGCAGCGGCAGCGGGTGGCGCTTGCGCGCGCCCTTGCCGTCGATCCCAAGGTGCTGCTGCTGGACGAGCCGTTCGGCGCACTCGACGCAAATGTCCGCCGCGACCTGCGACGCTGGCTGCGCGAAATCCACGAGGAGTTGGGCATCACCACGCTTTTCGTCACGCATGACCAGGAAGAGGCGCTCGATCTCGCTGATCGGGTTGTGATCCTCAACGAGGGCAAGATCGTTCAAGCCGGTACGCCGGAAGAAGTCTGCCGCGCGCCCAACTCGGCTTTCGTCACTCGCTTCCTCGGCGATGCGAACCGGCTGGAAGCAGCGGTGAGCGAGGGTCGTGCGAAGCTCGGAGCGGGCGAAATCTCCCTTCCCGGCGTCGGCGACGGCAAGGCGGAAATCTACATACGTCCCGCCGATCTCGACTGGGGCACGCAGGGCGGCGGCATTCCTGCAACCGTGCTACGCGTGCTCGACCGGCCGGAGAACAGGCGCATCCTTGCGCAGCTCGACGACGGCACGGCGATGGAACTCGACGTGACGCCGGAAACCGAGGTCAAACGCGGCGACCGTGGCTACCTGCTGATCCGCCGCGCCAACGCCTTCGCGCTTTAGAGCCAGACGGAAACGTCTGGCGCCGCATAAATGCGGCTCGGTAAGCCGATCTGGAGCGGCAGGATTGCGTTCGTCAGAACGCCCGCCGCTCTAGCGTTTGCGGCTGGCCAGTTCGGCAGCGGCCAGAGGCAGGCTGCAGGCTGCAACCCCGACAATTCCGAGCAGGATCATCGCCGCCAGCGATTGCAGCGCCGCTGGTAACATTGACGAAACCGCGGTCTCGACGGGCACGCGCAGCAAATAGACCGCAAGAAGCATCAACACGCATCCGGCCACGGTTCCCGCGAGGCGCATGCGATCCATGTGCGGGATGACGATGCGCCTGTCGCTGCGCAGCCAAAAGGCGAGCAGGCCGGCATAGACCCACACGCCCGCAGCGGTGGCCGTGGCCAGCCCGACATGGGCAAGCGTGCCCACGAGCGCAAGCTTCAGCCCGACATTCACCACCGTGGCGATGCCCAGCGCCTTCACCGGTGTCACCGTATCGCCCCGCGCATGGAAACCGGAAACCAGCGCCCGGAGCGCGATTGCCGCCGGCAGGCCGAGCGAATAGGCGGCCAGCGCGCCTGCCGATCCCGCCACAGCCTCCTCCGTGAAAGCGCCGCGCGCGAAAAGCGCCTCGATGACAAGATCGCCGAGTATGGCCAGCCCCACGGCGCATGGCAGGCCGAGCACGAGGCAGACCGCGACTGCGTGGCCAAGGGTGACGGGTGCGGTCGCATCGTCCGGATCGGCATTGCGCCGGGAAAGGTCGGGCAAAAGCGCAGTGCCGATCGCGATGCCGATTACGGCGAGCGGGAGCTGGTACAGGCGGTCCGCATAGTAGAGATAGGACAGCGATCCGGCCGGCAGGAACGTCGCGATGATCGTGTCTGCGAACATGGCGATCTGCACGCCGCCCGCGCCGAGAATGGCCGGGCCGAAACGCTTGAGGAATGTGCGCAACTGCTTGCTCGGGCGCGGTGGCGAGAGCGTAAACGACAGACCGGCGCGATAGCAGGACCACATCAGCAGGAAAAGCTGCGCGAAGCCCGACGCCAGAACACCCCATGCAGCCGCATAGGCCGCATTCGGAAAGACCCATGCGACAAGCAGCGATACCGTCATGACGATATTGAGCAGGATGGGTGCCCCCGCCGCCGCCGCGAAGCGGTCATGCGCGTTGAGGACGCCTCCGAGCAGAGCCACGACCGAGATGCAGGCGAGGTACGGAAAGGTGATCCGCGTCAGCTCTATGGCGAGATCGCGTTGCGCCGGATCGTCGCCGAATCCCGGCGCAAGCACTGCGATCAGCCAGCCGGTCGCCGCGAGCGCCACCGCAAGCAGCACGAGATTGACGGCCACAGACCAGAAGAGGATGGCTGAACGGAACGCCTTCGCCTCGTCTTCCCCCTCCTGTGCGGCGATGGCCGAGTAGGTCGGCACGAAAGCCGAATTGAACGCGCCTTCCGCCATAATGGCCCTGAAATGGTTCGGCAGGCGAAACGCCACCATGAAGGCGTCCGCCAGAGGGCCCGCGCCGAGGATGGCCGCCAGGACGACATCGCGGACAAAACCGAACAGACGGCTGAGAAGGGTCAATCCGCCGACCGTGCCGGCGCGGGCGATAAGTGCCATGTGGTCCAGACTCGCGGTCGCAGCGAGCCAAAGGGCTATACTTTCCGGCCGCCCATGCCAAGGCTTCGCCGCATCGCCTGTGGCGAAGCCTGCCGATGGCGATCAGTCCCAGCTCAGCGCACCGCCATTCTGGTACTCGATGACACGCGTCTCGAAGAAGTTCTTCTCCTTCTTCAGGTCCATCGCCTCGCTCATCCACGGGAACGGGTTTTCCGCCTCGGCGAATACAGCCGGCAGGCCAAGCTGCGCACAGCGGCGATTGGCGATGAAATGCATATATTGCTCGCACAAGGCCGCGTTCAACCCGAGGAACCCGCGCGGCATGGTATCGCGGCCATAGGCCGCTTCCAGTTCGGCGGCCGCCGAGATCATGCCGCGTACCTCGTCCTGGAAAGCGGGCGTCCAGAGATGCGGGTTCTCGATCCTGATCTGGTTGATGACGTCGATGCCGAAGTTCAGGTGGATCGACTCGTCACGCAGTATGTATTGGTACTGCTCGGCAATGCCGACCATCTTGTTGCGCCGTCCGAGCGACAATATCTGCGCAAAGCCGGTATAGAACCACATGCCCTCGAAAATGACGTAGAAGGCGACGAGATCGCGCAGGAACGCCTGATCGGCCTCCGGCGTGCCGGTCCTGAAATCCGGGTTGTCGAGGTTCTGCGTATGCTTCAACGCCCATGCCGCCTTGTCGGTGATCGACGGAACCTCGCGGTACATGTTGAACAGTTCGCCCTCGTCCAGTGACAGGCTCTCCACGATATACTGGAATGTATGGGTATGGATCGCCTCCTCGAATGCCTGGCGCAGGAGATATTGGCGGCATTCGGGGTTCGTCAGGTGACGGTAGATGGCGAGCACGATGTTGTTTGCCACCAGCGATTCCGAGGCGGCGAAAAAGCCGAGATTGCGCTTCACCATGCGCCGCTCGTCATCGGTCAGCCCATCGCGCGACTTCCACAACGCGATGTCGGCCTGCATGGAAACTTCCGTCGGCATCCAGTGATTGTTGCAGCCGGAGAGGTATTTTTCCCAGGCCCAACGATACTTTAGCGGCAGAAGCTGGTTCACGTCGGCGCGCGCGTTGATCATGCGCTTGTCGTCCACGGAGACGCGCGCCGCGCCCCGGTCGATCTCACCCAGGCCGGTCGCGTCGGCGGCGGGCGCGATGGCGCCCAGAGGCGGAATCGGGGATGAGGATTTCGGTTCGGACCAGTCGAGCATTTTGTTGTTCCTTCATATCTTGAGCACCTCTCCGTCCGCTTCGCGGATACCTCTCCCGCGCGGGGGGAGAGGGAGGCGGGTAATCGGTTGCCTTACTGGCACGCCTCGCATTCGGGGTCGTCGATGGCGCAAGCCTTGCCCCATGCCGCATCGGGATTGACCACGATGGGGGCGGCAGCGACGGTGGCCGCCGAGACGGCATTGAGCTTGCCGTCCGTGCCCTTGAGCGTCGATTTCTCGACATGCGTGGCCGAGCGCGAGCGGAGGTAATAGGTCGTCTTGAGGCCCTTGCTCCACGCCAGGCGGTAAAGCTCGTCGAGCTTCTTCCCGGACGGGTTGGCGATATAGAGGTTGAGCGACTGCGCCTGGTCGATCCATTTCTGGCGGCGGGAAGCGGCTTCGATCAGCCATGCGGAATCGATCTCGAAGGCGGTCGCATAAAGCGCCTTCAAATCGTCCGGCACGCGGTCGATCTGGCCGACCGACCCGTCGAAATATTTGAGGTCCGACACCATCACGTCGTCCCACAGTCCCCTCGCCTTGAGGTCATGAACCAAAGCGGCGTTCACCACGGTGAAATCGCCCGACATGTTCGATTTGACGAACAGGTTCTGGTAGGATGGCTCGATGGACTGCGACACGCCGCATATATTGGAAATCGTCGCCGTCGGCGCTATCGCCATCGTGTTGGAGTTGCGCATGCCGGTGGTGCGGACCCGCTGGCGCAACCCATCCCAATCCAGGGTCGTCGAACGATCCATGTCGATGGTCCTGCCGCGCTCCCGCTCCAGCAGGTCCACCGAGTGGATCGGCAGGATACCTTGCGACCAGAGCGAGCCGTCGAAGCTCGGATAGCGCCCGCGCTCGGCGGCGAGGTCCACGGAAGCGGAGATCGCATGGTAGCTGATCGCCTCCATGCTCTCGTCCGCGAAGCACACCGCCGCTTCCGACGCATAGGGTATGCGCAGCGCATGCAGCGCGTCCTGAAAGCCCATCAGGCCGAGACCGACCGGGCGGTGGAGAAGGTTTGAACGCCGCGCTTCGGGGATCGTGTAGAAATTGATCTCCAGCACATTGTCCAGCATCCGCATGGCAGTGCCGACCGTCCGTGCCAGCCGGTCCAGATCGAGGCCCTTTTCCGTCACGTGGTTTGCGAGGTTGACAGAGCCGAGATTGCAGACGGCTACCTCGTCCTTCGAGCTGTTCAGCGTGATCTCGGTGCAGAGATTGGATGAATGCACCACGCCGACATGGCCTTGCGGCGAGCGGATGTTGCACGGGTCCTTGAACGTGATCCACGGATGCCCCGTCTCGAACAGCATGGTGAGCATGCGCCGCCACAGGTCGAGCGCCCTCACCTTCCTGAACACCTTCACTCCGCCCGCAGCAGCCCTGGCTTCATAAGCCTCATAGGCCGTCCTGAACGCCGCGCCATAAAGGTCGTGCAGGTCGGGCACCTCGTCCGGCGAAAAAAGCGTCCATTCGCCATCGGCCTCGACGCGCTCCATGAACAGGTCCGGCACCCAGTTGGCCGTGTTCATGTCGTGCGTGCGGCGGCGGTCGTCGCCGGTGTTCTTCCTGAGATCGAGGAACTCCTCAATATCGACGTGCCATGTCTCCAGATAGGCGCAGACGGCGCCCTTGCGCTTGCCGCCCTGGTTGACCGCGATGGCGGTATCGTTGGCGACTTTCAGGAACGGGACGACGCCCTGGCTCTCGCCGTTCGTGCCCTTGATGTGCGCGCCAAGGCCACGTACCGGGGTCCAGTCATTGCCAAGCCCGCCTGAATATTTGGCCAGCAGCGCATTGTCCTTGATGGCCTTGAAGATGCCGTCCAGATCGTCCGCCACCGTGGTGAGGAAGCAGGATGAAAGCTGCGGCCTCCGGGTGCCGGAATTGAACAAGGTCGGCGTCGAGGCCATGAAATCGAAGGACGACAGAAGCTCGTAGAACTCGATGGCGCGCGCCTCGCGATCGATCTCGCGTAGCGAAAGACCCATCGCTACCCGCATGAAGAATGCCTGCGGCAGCTCGAAGCGTTTCCCTTCGCTTTGTAACACATAGCGGTCGTAGAGCGTCTGCAATCCGATGAACTGGAATTGCAGGTCGCGCTCCGGCTTCAGCGCGGCGCCGAGCCTTTCAAGATCGTAGCGGCCAAGTTCGGCGTCGATCAGCCCCGTCTCTATTCCGGTCTTTATGAATTGGGGAAAGTACGACGCATAACGTTCGGTCATCTGTGCCTGCGTGGCCTGTTCGGAACGCCCCGAGACGAAACTCAGCGCCTCGCGGCGCATCCGGTCCATCAGCAGGCGCGCGCTGACAAACGCGTAGTTCGGCTCCTGCTCGACCAGCGTGCGGGCGGCAAGGATCGGCGCCAGCGAAAGCTCATCCAGCGAAATCCCATCATAGAGGTTGCGGCGCGCCTCCGATAGAATGGGAGCCGAAGAGACGTCCTCCAGTCCCTCGCAGGCTTCATCCACGATGCGGGCAAAACGCCCTTCATCAAGGGGAAGCAGCTTTCCATCGTCAGCCTTCACGTGCAGGGCGGGCGCGGAAGACGAGGCGGTTCCGGCTTTTGCCGCCCTTTCGCGCGCCCGTTCCTCGCGATAGAGCACATAGGCGCGGGCAACCTTGTGATGCTCGCCGCGCATCAGAGCGAGCTCCACCTGGTCCTGTATCTCCTCGATATGGAAAGTCCTGCCGGAATCCGCCCGGCGCGTCAGTGCGCTGAACACCTGCGCGCCCAGTTCCTCCACCACATCGTGAACGCGGCGCGAGCCGGCCGCGGTGGACCCTTCCACCGCGAGGAAAGCCTTGGTGAGCGCGACGATTATCTTGGTGGGATCGAACGGCGTCACCGCGCCGTTGCGTCGGATCACGCGATAGCCCGGCTCGGACGGCGTGTGAACCGCTTCCTCGAATTGCGGAGCGGGAACCTGCTGGGTTCCGTTGGTGTGTTGCGTGGTTGCCGGCATCTTCTTCCCCGTAGCGCGTTGGAGACGGGAGCGTGGCAAACGCATGCCGGAAAGCAGCCGGAAACAGACCGCAAACCACCTGCGCCACCGGAGCACCCCGCCCGTGGACGTTTCAAGCTATCGTGGCAGGTCTCCTGGCTCGCAGGTCATCGCCACTGTCTGGCCTTCCCGACGCCAACGCGTCAGTGACACTATGCGACAGCAACTCACTGCTTACAGTTGCGGGGGCAGCGCCGGTGTCTCACCGGCTTCCCTCTTGGCTCCCTCGTCGAACAGACTCGGAAGAACCACGATGACCATATCTAGTATGGTATATATCCGGGCTGTCAACTTCTTGACGAAAATCGAATGGGGAAACCCCTAGTGACGGGTTCAAAAACCCGTTCGCCGCGCTTTCAACAAGGCGAGGCCCCGGCAGCCCGCCGATATCCACCCGGTTTCAAGTGGCCGCCATGCCCGATGGTCTACCAGAACCAGACAATCCGGCTGGAAGACGTGCAGATGAACAGCCACCATATGACGGTGAAGCAGGCTGAAACAAAAGCAGCCTGCCGAAGCCTTCTCATATCCCGTTCTGACACATCTTTGTGGGACTCTTTCATATGCCTACCCCAGAAAAAAGCCGATATGCTTTCTTCTGCAGGGTCCGTGCCAGTATTTCTGCTCCGGGTATTTCACGTGGCGGGCGTCATGTAGGGACGAACGAAGAAGAAAACGCGCGCGAAATATCGCGTCTCGGAGGCTGCCTCATCCCGGCGCCACGCCTCACGCGTATTTCCACTCCCTCTGTCGCAAGCGATTCCACAGTGAAAACTGTCAACAACTTAAAGATGCAGATTTGTCGTGGCGAGATTGTATCGCCGCAATCGGATTGGCTTAAAAATTGAGGTTATTATAACTACCAATGAAGCATAATAAGTCGATTATTTAATCACTTATCCCAAAATAACAAAATATAAACGATATTGTTCAAATATAGGATTGAAAATGCTGACTCATAGTCGGCATGCCAAGCATAGGCTCATCCTGCAATCTGACTGATATGTATGGTTGTGGGCTGTCATTTAGCACTCCGTAACGCTGGTCTGTCATGATTGCGGATAGCAAGGAAAGTTCGGGTGGGTTCTCGATGCGGTTTGTGCTTTCTTGCGCGCGCCGGTCCGCTTCGCCTACAGGGATTTTGAAGTGCTTATAGCTATCGTTCTTTTAATAATAGGATTTCTGATCGGCCGTAATGCCAAGGTTATCTTGGTTATTCCGGTCGCCATACTGTGCACCATCGTGTTTTTCACGATCTGGTATACTCAAAATCAGCTAGACTGGTTCAAGCTCGCAATCTGGTTCGGGTATATGGCAGCCCTCGAAACCGGATATCTGTGCGGTGCAGCCACCGTAGGGGCAAATCGAAAGTGAAACTGTCCCCGTAACCAGCTTTTATCGAAAAATGAGGAGTACCGCGGAAGCCGATTCTGAGTTGGCCGCCACGTTCTTGTATGCTCGCCTATTTTTCGCCGGGGACAATCCGCAAGCAGGTGCCCGGCATTTCTCGCCTTACCAGAGCCAGATCGGCCCACCGGCGACATAGGAAATTCCCGCCCACCAAAGGCATGTAAATACACCTGACGCAAACGCCCATATGGGCAAGCGCGCCGGCGCCGCGACCGCTTTTGCAAACATCTTGTTTTATTTGAACCGAGCCCTGAGAAAGCAATTCTAGCCTTTTGCGAGCCTTTCGCATTGCTTTTGGCGCGGGAGAAATGTCTTTCCGGCACTTTTTGAGTGTTGGTTGTATATATGCAACATGGAGCCCGCCGAGGTAGAGAACCCACTGGCTGCCGATTTTATCCATCCTTCTCAGGAGCTTCATTTTTGCCAAGTCATCGGCGATGCCTGAAAATGGATCGAACACCTGCCCGTATTGCCAGCCCGCCAGCTTAAATGCCGCTGTTTCCCGATCTTTTAATTCAAGCTATCTTCAAGACATCGGATCGGGGTTGGGAAGATGGCCCCAGCAGCAAGGGCGCTTCGACCATTTCGCAGGCCGGTTCTCGTTCAACCGGGGCGTCTGGACCGGACGCGCGTGGTCGCCACGACTGCGGATGCCGCTCAAATGCTGCTTTGGCAATGGCCGCCCGGCGAATGCCTGAAACGGCAAAGAGCGATGGAAGCCTGCCTCAAGGTCATCAGGGGCGAGAAACCTCCGAGTAGCGCGCAACGTGCATTCGTCGCCGCGGCCAAGCAAGCGCGGATATTCCTGCGAGAACTGAACTGAACGTGTCCCCGCAAATTTGCCATAGGCCGACGATCAATTACGCTCCGTCACGGTTTCCACGAAGCCGGCAACGGCCTGTCTCAGTTCGTCGATGAATATGAGCTGCTGCGACAGCCCTTCGATACGGACCTGATAGGCCGCGATCGTATCGGACAGGTCGCCGAGCCGCAGAGCCGAGCTGCTGCCCGCCTCATCATTCTCCATCGCCTCCACAAGGAAACCGGCATCGGCGGTAGCTGCCACATGGCGCGCCTGCAAGCCGTCCTTCTCGTACTGTATCTCGGCGGATACTTGATCGAGCATCTGCGTCAGCCGGGCAAAACGCTGCTCGTCCGTCTCACGGTCGCGCTCGGGGCTACGCAACCTGAACTCACGAGGTGATGCCATCTCGCCTTCCCTTCTCCTGTCCAGGATAGCGCCGGCGCGGTGCGGGCCAGCCTGACACAAAACCGGCAGAAGCATAACAGATGGCTCCCCATGCACACCAGCGTTCGGCGCTGCTGCTTTATGCCAAGTGGACACCGTGCCGAGATCCCGGATCATTTGCCCCGGCAATAAAAAAGCCGGGTTGCCCCGGCTCTTTTAACAATCCATATGAACCTTGTCAGTTCACGGCATCCTTCAGGCCCTTGCCCGCGGAGAATTTCGGCACGTTGCGAGCCGGAATCTTGACCTCGGCGCCCGTCTGCGGATTGCGTCCCGTGGAAGCAGCTCGCTTCGAGACGGAAAAATTTCCGAAGCCGACGAGACGGACGTCCCCGCCCTTCTTCAACTCGGCCGCGATAGCCGAAAAGACGGCATCGACTGCAGCCTGCGCATCGGCTTTGGAGATTTTTGCCTCATCGGCGACGGCGGAAACGAGTTCGTTCTTGTTCATCGTTATTCCTTCCCTGTGAAGACCGGACGATGCGACTCAACCGGCAGATGCGGAATGTAGGGAAACAGCGTCCCTGCACCAAGCGGGAATGACGCAGAAATGCGGGTTTTCCGCGGCTTTCAGCGGCTTTGCACAAGAAAAGGGCCGGATTCGATCCGGCCCTTCCATTCGTCGGCTTTGCAACCTGCTCAGTGCGCGAGCGTGTGCGGACCGGACTCGGCCACCGCCTCGGTCGCCTTGGCGACCGCTTCGACGGGCTCCGTCCATTCTATCGGCTCCGGCATCCTGACCAGCGCGTGACGCAGCACCTCGCCGACCCGGCTTACCGGCACGATCTCCATGCCGCTCTTCACGTTCTCCGGGATATCCGCCAGGTCCTTGGCGTTTTCCTCGGGGATCAGCACCTTCTTGATGCCGCCGCGCAGCGCAGCCAGAAGCTTTTCCTTCAGGCCACCGATGGGCAGCACCCTGCCGCGCAGCGTCACCTCGCCGGTCATCGCCACATCCTTGCGGACGGGGATGCCCGTCATTACCGACACAATGGCCGTCGCCATCGCGATACCGGCGGACGGGCCGTCCTTCGGCGTAGCGCCCTCCGGCACATGGACATGGATGTCCCGCTTGTCGAACACCGGCGGCTCGATGCCGAAATCCAGCGCCCGGCTGCGGACATAGGATGCCGCGGCTGAGATGGATTCCTTCATCACGTCACGCAAATTGCCGGTGACGGTCATCCTGCCCTTGCCGGGCATCATGACGCCCTCGATGGTCAGCAGTTCGCCGCCCACCTCGGTCCAGGCAAGTCCGGTGACGACGCCGACCTGGTCCTCGCCCTCGGCCATTCCGTGCCGATAACGCGGCACGCCGAGATAGTCGGCGAGATTGTCGACCGTGACATGCACCGACGGCTTCTTGGTGCGCAGGATCTCCGTGACGGCCTTGCGCCCAAGCTTCATCAGCTCGCGCTCAAGGCTACGGACGCCCGCCTCCCGCGTATAGGTCTGAATGACCGCGCGGATGGCGTCCTCCGTAACCGAGAACTCCTTCGGCTGAAGCGCATGATCGCGGATTGCCTTCGGCAGCAAATGCCGCTTGGCGATCTCGACCTTCTCATCCTCGGTGTAACCGGCGATACGGATGATCTCCATGCGGTCCATCAGCGCCGGCGGGATGTTAAGCGTATTCGCCGTCGTCACGAACATCACGCTGGACAGGTCGTACTCGACCTCCAGATAGTGGTCCATGAACGTCGAGTTCTGCTCGGGGTCCAGCACCTCCAGCAAAGCAGATGACGGATCGCCGCGGAAATCCATGCCCATCTTGTCGATCTCGTCGAGCAGGAAGAGCGGATTGGACTTCTTCGCCTTCTTCATCGACTGGATGACCTTGCCGGGCATCGAGCCGATATAGGTCCGCCGGTGGCCGCGTATCTCGGCCTCGTCGCGAACGCCGCCGAGGGCCATGCGGACATATTCACGTCCGGTCGCCTTGGCGATCGACTTGGCGAGCGAGGTCTTGCCCACGCCGGGAGGACCGACGAGGCACAGGATCGGCCCCTTCAGCTTGCTCTGGCGGCTCTGCACGGCCAGATATTCCACGATCCGGTCCTTGACCTTGTCGAGGCCGTAGTGGTCCTCGTCGAGGATCTTCTGCGCCAGGTCGAGATCGTACTTGACCTTGGACCGCTTGCCCCACGGGATCGAAAGCAGCCAATCCAGATAGTTGCGCACCACTGTCGCCTCAGCCGACATCGGAGACATCGACCTGAGCTTCTTCAGTTCGCCATTGGCCTTCTCGCGCGCTTCCTTGGAGAGCTTGGTCTTGGCGATGCGCTCTTCCAGCTCGGCGGCCTCGTCGCGGCCGTCCTCGCCTTCGCCCAACTCCTTCTGGATCGCCTTCATCTGCTCGTTGAGGTAGTATTCGCGCTGGGTCTTCTCCATCTGGCGCTTGACGCGCGAGCGGATGCGCTTCTCCACCTGCAGAACGGAGATTTCAGCCTCCATGAAGCCGAGCGCCTTCTCCAGCCGGTCCTTCACGGACAGAGTGGACAGCATCTCCTGCTTCTCGGGAATCTTGATCGCAAGATGCGAGGCAACCGTGTCGGCAAGCTTCGAGTAGTCCTCGATCTGGCCGGCGGCACCCACGACCTCGGGCGAAATCTTCTTGTTGAGCTTCACATAGTTCTCGAAGTCGGCGACCACCGAACGTGCCAGCGCCTCGATCTCGACCTCGTCCTCCGCAGGCTCGGCGAGAACCTCGGCATGAGCCTCGTGAAAATCGGCACGATCGGTGAAGGAGGTGATGCGCGCGCGCGACGAGCCCTCCACCAGCACCTTCACGGTGCCGTCCGGCAGCTTGAGCAGCTGAAGCACGTTGGCCAGCGTGCCGATGTCGAAAATGGCATCGGGCTGCGGGTCGTCGTCAGCCGCGTTTATCTGGGTTGCGAGGAGGATCTGCTTGTCGGCGCCCATGACCTCTTCAAGCGCCTTGATCGACTTCTCGCGCCCCACGAAAAGGGGAACGATCATGTGTGGAAATACGACGATGTCACGCAATGGGAGGATTGCGAACACGTCGCCCGAAGACCGGGAAGCTGTGGCCATTTTCCAACCTTTCTTATCGCAGCCGCACTTTGGCCGACCGCGAATCCGATATTAGCGCCGGTGAGGCAATCCGCCTATTGCACCTTTCTAAGGGAGACATGCAGCACGAGAATGCGCCCAACGGCCCGATGATACTTAGGTGGCGTCGGGAACGGGAAAGATCAAGGGCGGGAGGAACATGCCGCGCGGGCCGCATCCTCGCAGCCCGCGCGAGCGATCTTTCCATCAGGCGCTGACGCTGCCCTTTTCCTTTTCCCGCTCGGCATAGATGTAAAGCGGCCGAGCCTTGCCGTTCACCACCTCGTCCGAAATCACGACTTCCTGAACGCCTTCCAGCGCCGGCAGCTCGAACATGGTGTCGAGCAGGATGGCCTCCATGATGGAGCGAAGGCCGCGCGCGCCGGTCTTGCGCTCGATAGCGCGCTTGGCAATCGCCGAAAGCGCGTTTTCGTGGAAGGTCAGCTCGACATTCTCCATCTCGAACAGGCGCTGGTACTGCTTGACCAGCGCGTTCTTCGGCTCGGTCAAAATCTGGATCAGCGCCGGTTCGTCGAGGTCTTCCAGCGTGGCGAGCACAGGCAGGCGGCCGACGAACTCCGGGATAAGCCCAAACTTGAGCAGATCCTCCGGCTCGACCTGACGGAACAGGTCGCCCGTGCGCCGGTCCTCCGGCGACTGGACGGTCGCGCCAAAGCCGATGGAGGTCTTGCGGCCCCGGTCGGAGATGATGCGGTCCAGGCCGGCGAACGCCCCGCCACAGATGAACAGGATATTGGCCGTATCCACCTGCAGGAACTCCTGCTGCGGATGCTTGCGGCCGCCCTGTGGCGGCACGGAGGCCACGGTGCCTTCCATGATCTTCAGCAGGGCCTGCTGGACGCCCTCGCCCGAGACGTCCCGCGTTATCGACGGGTTGTCGGACTTGCGGCTGATCTTGTCGATCTCGTCGATATAGACGATACCGCGCTGCGCGCGCTCGACATTGTAGTCCGCCGATTGCAACAGCTTGAGGATGATGTTCTCGACATCCTCGCCGACATAGCCCGCCTCGGTGAGCGTCGTGGCGTCGGCCATCGTGAAGGGCACGTCGATGATGCGCGCCAGCGTCTGCGCCAGCAGCGTCTTGCCGCAGCCTGTCGGGCCGATCAGCAGGATGTTCGACTTCGCCAGTTCGACATCGTTGTTCTTGCCGGCATGGGCGAGGCGCTTGTAGTGGTTGTGAACTGCGACCGAGAGCACGCGCTTGGCGTAGCCCTGCCCGATAACATAGTCGTCGAGAACGGTGAGGATCTCCTGCGGCGTGGGAACGCCCTCGCGGGACTTCACCATCGAGGTCTTGTTCTCCTCGCGGATGATGTCCATGCAAAGTTCGACGCATTCGTCGCAGATGAAGACAGTCGGGCCGGCGATCAGCTTGCGCACTTCGTGCTGGCTCTTGCCGCAGAACGAGCAGTACAGCGTATTCTTGGAATCGCCGCTGTTGCTGATCTTGCTCATGGGAACGTCCTTTCAGTACCTACCGCACCACAGGCGGGCGGCGAACGGGCTGGAGGCTGCCGCCCAGGATCAGGGTGCTTTCCGAACGAAACACAAATCGGAAATCACGGCAACGCTTGACCGACCCCTGCCGAGGCTAAGCCACCGAAAATCACCATAGGCTTAACACGGGCCGGGGCCAATCCCGCTGAAACCGCGAATTGTGACGGAAATGACACGTCTGGTTTCAAAAAAGCGTCATTTCCAGCCAGCGCGAATCACACGTTCTCGGTCGCCGCTTCCATCGCCTCGCGGGAGGTGATGACCTTGTCGATGAGACCGAAATCCCTCGCCTCCTCGGCGGTCATGAAATGGTCGCGGTCGAGCGTGCGCTCGATCGTCTCGTAGTCCTTGCCGGTGTGCTGGACATAGACCTCGTTGAGACGACGCTTCAGCTTTATGATGTCCTGGGCGTGGCGCTCGATATCCGAAGCCTGGCCCTGGAACCCGCCGGATGGTTGGTGCACCATGATGCGCGCGTTCGGCGTGGCGAAACGCATGTCCTTGTGGCCGGCAGTCAGCAGCAGCGAGCCCATAGACGCCGCCTGCCCCACGCAAAGCGTCGAGACGGCCGGCTTGATGAACTGCATCGTGTCGTAGATCGCCATGCCGGACGTGACCACGCCGCCGGGCGAATTGATGTAGAGGCTGATTTCCTTCTTCGGGTTCTCAGCCTCGAGGAAGAGCAGCTGCGCGCAGACGAGCGTCGCCATGCCGTCCTCGACCGGCCCGGTGATGAAGATGATGCGCTCCTTAAGCAGGCGCGAGAAGATATCGTAGGCGCGCTCGCCGCGATTGGTCTGCTCGACCACCATGGGCACAAGGTTCATGTAGGTTTCGATGGGATCTTTCATGGTAGTCCTCTTGCCGGATGGAATTGCGGCGGCGGCGCGGAATCGCGCGGGCTGACTTTCGCTAGATAGGATGCCGCATGGCGCCTGTGCAAGGGTGCCGTTTTCGCGATCTTCATTAACCTTCGGTGTTAACGACGCTTCCAGAAAGGTGTTTCAACGGCTTTGCGCCGCTCTATGCTTAGGGCGTCAAGTATATCTGGACAAACGCTTTTCAAGGAGTGGTTCATGGGCGGGAAAATCCGGTCGGCCGGGGTGGCGGGCGTCGCAATACTGGCCATGACGGCGCAATCGGTGGCCGGAGGATATGCCTCCTCATGTTACGAGCGCACCTACCGCCCGGCCCAGTACGATACAGTCTACGAGGAGGTGATGGTGCATCCGGGCGGCCGCCGTGTCGAAATTGTCCCTCCCGTCTATGGTACGCAGCAACGCAGGGTCGTGACCCGTCCCGGCGGGGAACGCTGGGTGGACCTCTCTGCCCAATATTCCTACCGGACGGAAAAGGTGCTGATCGAACCGGCGCGCACCGTGTCCCATGTCGTTCCCGCCGTCACCAAGGTCGTGCACCGCAAGGTGCTGGTGAGCGAAGGCGGCTACGATTGGGAATGGCGGATCATTCACGGCAAGAAGGTGCTGTGCAAGATCCGGCGTGCCCCAGTCTACAAGACGATAGCCGAGCGTGTCGTGGTCCGTCCCGAGCGGGTGGTCCGCAAGACGATACCCGCCCGGTGGGGCTATGAGCAGCGCAAGGTTCTGGTCGCTCCGGCCAGCCGGGAGAGCTACGTGATCGCGCCCGAATTCGGCTATGTGAACGAGCAAGTACAGCTGCGGCCCGCCGAGAAGCGCGTGCACCAATTGCCGCCGAGCTACCGGACCGTCGCAAAGAAGGTGAAGGTGCGCGAGGCCGAGGCGGGCTGGGCGCCGGTCCCGCAATATTGCCACGACTGACGGTGATCCGGCTGCGGCGCGCGCGTCACAGCCGGATCACATATTCCTTGCGAGTCGTTTCAACGACTTCCCAGCTTCCCTTGAAGCCGGGCTTCAGCACGAAGCTGTCGCCCGCCTTCACCGCGTGAGCCTCGCCTCCATCCTCGGTGATGACCGACATGCCCGACAGGATGCGGCAGAATTCCCACTCATCATATTCGATGCGCCATTTGCCGGGCGTGGCCTCCCATATGCCGGCATAAAGGCCGCCCGGCGCCTCCTCCACATTCCAGCTGCGGAATTTCGGGCTGCCGGAAATGACGCGTTCCGGTGCGGGCGCGCCCTCCTCCGGCTCGATGCCGGAGGTGGAAAGCCTTGCGAAATGGCTCACATACATGGCGTCACGCCTTGGCCAGCGCCTGCTCCAGATCCGCGATGATGTCGTCCGCATCCTCGATGCCGACCGAGAGCCGCACGACATCCGGCCCTGCGCCCGCGGCGATCCTCTGCTCGTCGGAGAGCTGGCGATGGGTCGTCGATGCGGGATGGATGATGAGAGAGCGGGTGTCGCCGATATTGGCCAGATGCGAGAACAGCTCTACGCCCTCGACGATGCGGATGCCCGCCTCGTAGCCGCCCTTCACACCGAAGGTAAAGACGGCCCCCGCTCCCTTGGGCGAATATTTCTGCTGGAGAGCGTGGTTGGGATCGCCGGGAAGGCCCGGATAGGAAACCCAGTCGATCTTGGGGTGCCGGGAGAGCCATTCCGCCACCTTCAGCGCGTTGTCGCTGTGGCGCTGCATGCGCAAGGGCAGGGTTTCGAGGCCCGTCAGGATCAGGAACGCGTTGAAGGGCGCAATCGCCGGGCCGAAATCGCGCAAGCCAAGCACGCGCGCGGCTATGGCGAAGGCGAAATTGCCGAAGGTCTCATGCATTACCAGACCGCCATATTCGGGCCGCGGCTCCGACAGCATCGGATAATTGCCCGATTTCGACCAGTCGAAGGTGCCGCCGTCGATGATGACGCCGCCCATCGAATTGCCGTGGCCGCCGATGAACTTGGTCAGTGAGTGGACGACAATATCCGCCCCGTGCTCGATGGGACGCAGCAAGTATGGCGTAGCCATTGTGTTGTCCACGATCAGCGGGATGCCGTGCTTGCGCGCGATCTCGCCGATCTTCTCGATATCGACGAACGTGCCGCCGGGATTGGCGAGGCTTTCGATGAAGATGGCGCGCGTCTTGCCGTCGATCTGGCTCTCGAAGCTCGACAGATCCTCGGTATCGGCCCAGCGCACCTCCCATCCGAAATTCTTGAAGGCGTGGCCAAACTGATTGATCGAGCCGCCATAGAGCTTGCGCGCGGCAATGAAATTCTCGCCCGGACGCAGGAGATTGTGGAAGACCAGAAGCTGGGCGGCATGGCCCGACGATGTGGCCAGCGCCGCCGTGCCGCCTTCGAGCGCGGCCAGACGCTCCTCCAGAACTGCCTGCGTGGGGTTCATGATGCGCGTGTAGATGTTGCCGAACGCCTTCAGGCCGAACAGCGACGCGGCATGGTCGGCGTCGTTGAATACGTAAGACGTGGTCTGGTAGATCGGCGTGGCGCGCGCGCCTGTAGTGGGGTCGGGCTTGGCGCCTGCATGGACGGCAAGCGTATTGAATCCGGGTGCACGCGGCATGGTTTCCTCCTGAATGGTCGTAGCGACAATGATCGCGACGCCATTCATGGCAAAGCGCGTCCGCGAGCGCAAAGAAGATTATTCCCGCCCGCTCCGTTTTCGTAAACAACGCCGCACGGACAATATCCGGGAACGGAAAGAGTTCCGCCGATCAGCCCCGCGCCGCGTCCACGAGGGCGGCCAGCCTGCCAAGCTCGATCTTCGGACAGCGATTCATGACCACCTTGATGCCAGCGGCCTCCGCCTTCCTCGCCGCCTCGTCATGGCGCACGCCGAGCTGCATCCAGATAACCTTGGGCAATGGGTCGAGCGCCAACACCTCGTCCACGATGCCCGGCACGGCGTCCGAATTGCGGAATACATCCACCATGTCGATGGCTTCCGGCACGTCGGCAAGCCGCGCATAGGCGGTGCGCCCGACGATCTGGCCGCCGCCATGACCGGGGTTCACGGGATGGACGACGTAGCCCCGCGCGACGAGGAACTGCGATACGCCGTAGCTCGGACGAAGCGGATTCGGCGACGCGCCGACGACCGCTATGGTCTTCACCGAGGAGAGGATACCGGCAATATAAGCGTCGTCATATGCATCGTGGTTCATCTGCGCGTTCCTCGTTCAGCGGCTGTTCCAAGATGGGCACGAAAACACAGGGAGGCAAGAATGGACCGGTTGAAACCTCTCATGACCGCTGGCGAGGCCAACGCATTCCTGGAAAATCTCTATCCGCAGCTGAACCGGGGGTATGCGGCCTACACGGTCACGGAGATCTTTTCTGGTGGCTGCCTCGTGCGACTGGATGCCGACGAGCGGCATTTGCGGCCGGGCAACACGGTTTCCGGCCCTTCCCTTTTCACGCTCGCAGACATAGGCGGCTATGTCTGCGTGCTGTCGCATGCGGGGCCGGACGCCCTGTCGGTGACGGTCAATCTCAACATCAATTTCATGCGCAAGGCGCAAGCCGGACCTGTGGACTGCCGCTGCCGCATCCTGAAGCTCGGCAGGAACCTGATGGTGTTCGAGGCGGAGATTTCGTCGGCGGGAGAGATCGCCGCCCACGCAACCGGCACCTATTCCATACCGCCAAAATGATGAGGTAATATAATACCTTTTATTTAATCTATTGTTTTATAATGTTATTTTCTCATCCCACGTCATCTCAACACGATTGACGCGAGAGACGCTTTCCTCTACAAGCCAACCTGAAACGAGCGGCCTTCCGGGGCCGCGTTTCATTTTGGCCGGTCGCAAGATCGGGCGGTCAATAGAAGCAACAAGAAACGCCTTCAAACGAAGGTTCAAGGAAAGCACTAAACCATGGCAACCTTTTCGCAGAAGCCTGCGGACGTGGTGAAGAAGTGGGTGCTCATCGACGCCGAAGGTCTGGTCGTCGGTCGTCTCGCCTCCATCGTCGCCAACCGTCTGCGCGGCAAGCACAAGCCGACCTTCACGCCGCATGTCGATGACGGCGACAACGTCATCATCATCAATGCCGACAAGGTCGTGTTCACCGGCAAGAAATATACCGACAAGGTGTATTACTGGCACACCGGCCACCCCGGCGGCATCAAGGAGCGCACTGCGCGCGCCCTGCTCGAAGGCCGCTTCCCCGAGCGCGTGCTGGAGAAGGCGGTGGAGCGCATGATCCCGCGCGGCCCGCTGGGCCGCCGCCAGATGAAGAATTTGCGCGTCTATGCCGGTGCCGAGCACCCGCATGCCGCCCAGCAGCCCGAGACGCTCGACGTCGGCGCGCTGAACACGAAGAACAAGAGGGCCCAGTAATGGCTGAACTCAACTCGCTCGCAGACCTCGGCACCGTCGCCCAGTCCGAGCAGCCGGCCGCTCCGGTGCATGTCCAGAAGCTCGACAAGTCGGGCCGCGCCTATGCCACCGGCAAGCGCAAGGACGCCATCGCGCGCGTCTGGGTCAAGCCGGGTTCGGGCAAGATCATCGTGAACGACAAGGAATACAACGCCTATTTCGCGCGTCCGGTCCTTCAGATGATCCTCCAGCAACCGATCGTCGCGGCCAATCGTGACGGGCAGTACGACGTCGTCGCCACCGTCACCGGCGGCGGCCTGTCCGGCCAGGCCGGCGCGGTGCGCCACGGCATCTCCAAGGCGCTGACCTATTACGAGCCGGCGCTGCGCTCCGTGCTCAAGAAGGGTGGTTTCCTGACCCGCGACAGCCGTACGGTCGAGCGAAAGAAGTACGGCAAGGCGAAGGCCCGCCGCAGCTTCCAGTTCTCCAAACGCTGATCGCTTCGGATATGGACGAATGGAAAGCGGGCCTTCGGGTCCGCTTTTTTTGTTGCGCGAACGTCATAGAGCGCCAATAGCTTGCCCGCCTCCCATCAGGAGAGAGTTGCATGGCATCGAAATACATCGACCACGCCTTCACCGCGCGCAGCGCCCTCGGCGCCGCTACCGACCCGACCTATGCGGGCGCGCTGTCATTCATGCGCAGGCGCTTCACCAAGAAGGTGGAAGGCGCCGACGCGGTGGTGTGGGGCATCCCCTTCGACGCAGCCGTCTCCAACCGCCCCGGCGCGCGCTTCGGCCCGCAGGCGATACGCCGCGCCTCGGCGATCTTCGACAATGATCCGCAATATCCGTTCGGCGCCGATCTCTTCGACCGGCTGGCCGTTGTGGATTACGGCGATTGCCTCCTAGACTACGGCAACCACCAGAAAACGCCGCAGACCATCGAGCGCGAGGCGGCGCGCATCCTGCGTTCGGGTGCGTTTCTGCTTTCTCTCGGCGGCGACCATTTCGTCACCCTGCCGCTGCTCAAGGCCCACGCGGCGCATTACGGCCCGCTCGCGCTGGTGCAGTTCGACGCGCATCAGGACACATGGCCCGACGATGGGAGGCGGATCGACCACGGTTCCTTCATGGGCCGGGCCGTGCGCGAGGGAGTGATCGACCCGGATCGTTCCATCCAGATCGGAATACGCACTCATGCGCCGGAGGATTGCGGTATTCGTATCATCTACGGCCACGAAGTGGAGGAAATGCGCGCGTCCGAGATCGCCCAGGCGATCATCGAGCGCACGGGCGACCGCAAGACATACCTCACCTTCGACATAGACTGCCTCGACCCGGCCTACGCGCCCGGCACGGGTACGCCCGTCGCAGGCGGCCCCTCCTCCGCAAAGATATTGTCGGTGCTGCGCCAGCTTGGCCAGATCGATATCGTCGGCGCAGACGTGGTTGAAGTTGCGCCGGCCTACGACCATGCCGATATAACGGCCATCGCGGGCGCGACGGTCGCCATGTATTATCTCGGCCTTCTGGCGGAGCGGCGGGCGCGACGATGAGAAACCGATTCAAGCCGCTCGCGGACGGATTCCGCTCACGGACCGAACCTGCTGATTTCCCTTGCGAAAGACAAATTGCATGAAACCGAAAATCTTCATCGACGGCGAACATGGGACCACCGGCCTGCAGATCCGGTCGCGGCTATCGGGCCGCGACGATATCGAGCTGATTTCCGTTCCCGCCGAGCGCCGCAAGGAAACGGCGGCGCGCGCCGAATATCTCAACGCCGCCGACATCGCCATATTGTGCCTGCCGGACGACGCGGCGAAGGAAGCGGTCTCGCTGATCTCCAACAACGACACACGCGTGATCGACGCCTCCACGGCGCATCGCGTCGCCGACGGATGGGTCTACGGCTTCGCCGAAATGGACACGGTGCAGTCCGCAGCCATCGCGGCCGCCAAGCGGGTCGCCAATCCTGGCTGCTGGCCGCAAGGCCCCATCGCCACGCTGCGCCCGCTGGTCGCCGCCGGGCTGCTGCCGGCCGACTATCCCGTCACCATGAACGGCATTTCCGGCTATACGGGCGGCGGGCGCTCGATGGTCGAGGACTACGAGGCCAAGGGCGAGGATGCACCGGAATTCCTGCCCTACGCACTGACCTTCAAGCATAAGCACCTGCCGGAGCTGCGCAAATATGCCACGCTGGCGCGCGAGCCGCTGATGCAGCCCGTTGTCGGCAATTTCGCGCAAGGTATGATGACCTTCGTGCCGCTGCGGCTGGACAGCCTTGACCGCGTGCCGACCGGGGCGGAATTGCATGCGGCGCTTGCAGACCACTATGCAGGCATCAAGAACGGTTATGTCGAGGTTGCGCCGCTCACCTCCACGGAACGCCTTCCCGACCTCCAGCCCGAGATGCACAACGACACCAATCGCATGACGCTCTACGTATTCGCCAACGATGCGCTTGCGCAGGCCATGCTGGTCGCCGTCTACGACAATCTCGGCAAGGGTGCTTCAGGCGCAGCGGTCCAGAACATGGACCTGATGCTGGGCGCCTGAATTACGAAGCGCGGAAGCCGGATCAGCGGGCGACGACAATCCGCGTTTCGGGCGGATACGCGCCCTTCGTGCCGCGCCAATGGGCTGCCGCGAAGCCAAGCACGATCATGGCGAAGCCGTGATGCAGCAGCGCCCAGTCGAACGGCACGACCAGCAGCAGCGTGGTGACGCCGATCGCCGCCTGCGCGGCGACCAGCGCGAACAGCACAAGCGCCCGCCGGGCATGAGTCGTGCCCGGCTCGGCCTGCCACACCAGCACGAGATGGACCAGCGCGGCGAGAAAAACGCCATAGGCGCCCAGTCTGTGCATGAATTGCACGGTCTTGGGATTTTCGAAGAAATTCAGCCAGGCGGGGTCGATCATCAGCAGGCCGTCCGGCCAGACTCTCCCGTCCATCAGCGGCCATGTATTGAAGGTCAGGCCCGCATGGAGGCCGGCGACCAAGGCGCCGAGGCCAACCTGAACCAGCACGAACACGACCATCCAGCCGGCGAAGCGGCGGGTGCCGCGCGAGGCCGGGCCAGCCGAATGCGGCGCCAGCCCCCGCGCGATGACCAGCGTTGCGATGAAGATGATGCAGGCCATCACCAGATGTGTGGCGAGCCGGTACTGGCTCACGCTGACACGCTCGGAAAGACCTGAGGCGACCATCCACCAGCCGATGGCCCCTTGCAGGCCGCCCAGAGCCAGCAGCCCCAGAAGTTTCGGCTTCAAATGCCGCTCCAGCCGGCCCGTCAGCCAGAAGAAGGCGAGCGGAATGGCGACGAGAAAGCCGACGGCGCGGGCGATCAGGCGGTGCGCCCATTCCCACCAGAAGATCGACTTGAACTCATCGACCGTCATGCCCTTGTTGATCTGCTCATATTGCGGAATCTGCCGGTACTTCGCGAATTCCTCCTGCCACTCGGCATCGTTGAGCGGTGGAATGACGCCGTGGATCGGCTTCCACTCGGTGATCGAAAGACCGGAGCCGGTCAGCCGCGTCGCGCCGCCAACGAGGAACAGCGCCAGCAGCACCGCTGCGACCACATAGAGCCACCAGCGTACATAAGTGCGGTTGCGCTCCGCGCGGTCCTGCCGCGTTGCGATGGTCTGGCTGTCGAAAGTGGTGCTCATCGCGGAATTTCCCGCATTTCCGTCGGTGCTAGGTGTAGCACGGCGCAGGCGCTGGCAAGCATTTCGCGCGCGACATGCGGTCGCGCAGGTTGATCGCGCTCGCCGCCCGGCCTATTGGAAGGCCGTGAAACGGAGCGAAGCGATGCCTGTACGCATCAGGAAACTGATCGGAACCGTGCTGCTCATCGTACTGGTGGTGGTCTATGCGCTGATGGCGGTCGCCGTGGCCGTGAGCCAGCTTTCGGACGCGAGCGCATGGACGCATCTCGCTTTCTTTGTGTTCTCCGGCCTGCTGTGGGTGCTGCCGGCGATGCTCATCATCAAATGGATGGCCGGGCCGATTCCCGCCAAGGGCAATCTCAGACCGTAACGAGGCTCTTGCCGCCATTGGCCAGCCGCGTGGTTACGCCCGAAAGCATCGTTCGCACATAACCGACGCTCTGGTAGCGCCCATTGATGGAGATGCGCGGCAGCGCATGAAGATGCCGGGCATGATCAGCCTGCAGCACGCCGTGGCGCGTCGTGACGGCGGAATGGAAGCCCGCCTCGCCCGCCAGCCGTACCTCGCGCTCGCCCACCGCACGCTCATAGCCATAGGGATAAGCGAAATGTACGGGCCGCGCGCCCAGCCGTTCAGCGAGGATGCGGGCCGATTCCGTCATTTCGCGTCGTGCCTCGTCCTCATCCAGCCGCTTGAGATTGTAATGATGGATGGTGTGTGCTCCCACCGTCACCAGCGGATGCGAGGCTGCGCGGCTCAATTCCTCCCAATCCATCAGCGTATCGCGGGACGGAGCCTGCGGGTCCACGCCAGCACGCGCGGCCAGTTCGCACAGGACGGGCTGGCGCTCCTCTTCCACCACCACGCTCGTCAGGTAGGTGTCCAGCCGGCAGAAGGCTTCACGTTTTTTCTCGTCCGTCGAGCAGTCAAGAACCGTTTTCGCCCCGTGCATATCCACGGCGATCTCGTCGCTGGCCGTCACGACATCCTCCAGTACGTCCCACCACAAATCGGCCTTGCCTTCGGTCAGACCCGGTGCGGCATAGATGGTGATGGGGGCATCGTGGCTTTCCAGCACAGGCAACGCCTCGACAAGATTGTCGCGATAGGCGTCGTCGGCCGTGATTGTGAGGATGCGCCCGCTCCCGCTCTTTCTGCGCTTCAGCGCCTCGACGATTTCATCCATCGAAACAAGCGCATAGCCAAGCTCCTTCACCTCATCCAGCACGGCGTCGAGAAATTCCGGCTGGATAGCCAGATGCCCGTTGATGCGGAGGGGCTTCGCCGGCTGTCCCGTCACCCGATGCAGCATAAGGATCGCCCCCATGCCGCCCATCGCGGGCGCGAGCAAGGATGCAAGACCGCTGAACCGGACAAAATTCAGCGCAAATTTCCGGGCGGCCTCCCCCATGTCGAGCATTCCTTCACTTTTTCGCCCTACCCTCGCGAGCGGTTCGGCCTTGCGCCGGGAAGGCTAAAACTAGTCCGCAAAGGATTGAGTTATGGTTGACGCGAATGTGATCGCTCCCGTAGCACTCGCGCCTTCCGTCTCCTTCGCCGAACCTGTCCCGCCGGTTTCCTTCTCCGTCGATGCGCTTGCGGCCGGCGAGGCAACATTCGACGCCTATCAGGCATTCTGCGCCGAAGCAGTCTACGCCGCGCCCCAGGATCCCCTTTTCGTCGGAGGCTGGACGCAAGCCACCTCCGCAGAGACACTGGTAGCCTCCATACGGCAAAACGGGCAGCCATTACTGATGGTTGCGCTGGAAATCGAAAGACGCGGCTCGTTCACGATTGCGCAGTTTCCCGGAAGGCGTCACGCGAACGGTAATTTCCCGCCCGTACGGCCGGGAGAAGCAATTTCCGAAGGCTTGCTACGCGCTTTGATCGGTGAAATCCGGCGGGTGCGACCAGGCATCGACATTTTCGTGCTGGAGCGCCTAGACCCGGAACGCTGCGAAGTGGCCAACCCGCTTTTGCCGCTCTCGACCGGCAGAAGCCCCAATGTCGCCCTGGCTGTCGACCTCGCGGGCGGGTTCGACGCATTGCTCGAACGGGCAAGCGGGAAACGCAAGCGCAAGAAGAACCGTTCGCAGACACGGAAGTTCGAGGCCGGCGGCGGCTACCGCTTCGTGCGCGCCGATACGCCTGCCGAGACGGACAGGCTTATGAATGCCTTCTTCGCCATGAAGCATGAGCGATTCAGGCAAATGGGGATTGCGGATGTTTTCGCGGACGAGGCGGTGCGCGCCTTTTTCCGAGGGCTGTTCCGCGATGCGCTGGACAAGCACCCAAGCCCCTTCACGCTGGAAGGACTGGAAGTGGCGGGACGCCTGCGCGCCGTCACCGGAACAAGCCGCAGCGGCAACAGGCTGACCTGCGAGTTCGGTGCCATCAGCGACGATGAATTCGCCCCTTCGAGCCCCGGCGATTTCCTCTTCTTCGAGAATATCCAGCAGGCTTGCACCGACGGCTTCGCCATCTACGATTTCGGTGTCGGTGACGAGCCTTACAAACGGCAATGGTGCGATCTGGAAACGCACCATTTCGATGTATTTCTGCCTGTCTCGGCCAAAGGTCATGCGCTGGCGCTTGCCCACCGCGGCGCGGCGCGGCTCAAAAGCTCAGTCAAGAGCAACGCCGCCTTGTGGCAAAGGCTGAAGCGGCTGCGCCGTTTCGTCGGCGGCAAAAAGACCGCACAGAGCAAGTCTCCAAGCGCCGAACAGGATTGATTGATCAGGCCGCGGAGCGCCCCGGCCAGGAGGGCTCCAGCCCGCCATTGGGCGTGACGATCATCGGCCTGCGCATTCCGTCCGCTACGAACTGCTCCACCACCTCCTCTATCCCGCTCGAAATATCGATAGCCGACACGAGGATTTCGGTCGTTTCATCCACCAGCCTGCGGATCGCCGCCGAATCCACCGGCCCGCATTCGACGATGATGATATCGTAGGCCGTTCCCAGCGATTGCAGGATGATGGGTAGCCGGGCGACCGAACGCATGGCGCGCATGATGTCAGCCGTGCCGATCGGTATGATGTGGCTCTCCGAATAGACATCGGGGTGGATGACATCCGCGAACTGTGCCTCGGACGTCAGAAGGTTGGTGACGCCCTTGAAGGCGCTGCTTTCCAGCATGGGCCGCGAGGCGGCGCCGGCAGCGGTAAGGTCGATCAGGACCACGCGCAGCCCGAAATCCGCGATCTCACGCGCAACCATGACGCTGGTCGCAGCTCCTTCGTCCCCTTCGGGGGAAACGACGACGGCGCGCGTCGCGCCGCTGGCGACAAGCCGCTCTGCCGCGACGGGAACGGCGATCTCGCCTATGGTGTGACGCGGTTCCTCGAACCCGGACGCCTGCTCGCTTTGCACGGGTTGGGCCGGCTGTTCCAATGGAATCTCGATCTTCGGTGGCACGAACGGCAACCGCCGGCGCAGCCTTTCGGTGAAGCGCGGCTTCCGCTCGGGTTCGGCATTCGACGGTTCGGCCGGGGTTTCCTGTGCGGACGGAACCGGCGCAGGCGCGACCGGCGCGATAACGGGCGACATGGGCGGCGGGGGTGCAACAGCCACAGCCGGCTCAGGCATCTGCACTTCGTCCACGCGCTCCATGCGAGCACCGGGAGCGGGCACCATCGCGCGGCCGCTGAACAACTCCCGCAACAGCGTGATGATAACCATGACCAGAAGGGAGGCGACGAACGCTGACGCGACGATCGGCAGCTTCTTCGGGAAATACGGGACCGAAGGCACCGTGGCGCGGGAGAAGATGCGGGCATTCGCTGGAAGGTAGTTGCCGTCGCGGCGCGAGGTCGCCTCGCGATAACGGGTCAAATAGGATTCCAGAAGCTCGCGCTGCGCGGCTGCCTCACGCTCCAGCGCGCGCAATTCAACATTGTCCTCGTCCGCCTGGGCGGAAGCTGCCTTGAGGCTGTTCAGGTCGGCCATCAGCTTTTGCTCGCGCGCCTGCGCCGAGCGTGCTTCATTTTCCAGACCGACGAGCACCTTGCGTGCCTCGGCGCGTATCTGCCGGTCGAGGTCGCCAAGCTGGGAGCGCAGCGCACGAATCCGCGGATGGTTGTCGAGCAACGTCGTGGAGAGGTCGGCGATCTGCGCGCGAAGCTCCACTTCACGCTCACGCAACCGCTGTATGAGGCCGGATGCCAGCACTTCCGGCAGCGCGTCCAACGACGCTCCATTGTTGAGCGCGGCGCGAACACTTTCCGCATTCGCCTCGGCTGAGGCCCTGCTGGCGCGTACACGCGAAAGCTCGCTCGACAGCTCCGAAAGCTGTTGGGTAGCGAGCACGGAGTTGTTCTGCCCCATCAGGAGCCCCGTCTGGCCCCGATAGGCCGCGACACGCGCCTCGGCCTCCCTCACCTTCTCGCGCAGATCGGCTATCTCCGGCTCCAGCCAACCTGTCGCTTCGCTGTCCGATTCAAGCCGCGCCTGCTGCTGGAAGGCCAGATAGGCGTCCGCCAGCGCATTCGGGACAGATGCGGCCAATTCAGGATCTTCAGAGGAGAACTGAACGACGATAACACGCGAATTTTCAACACGATAAACCAGGAGCCTTTCACGAAAGGCACGCAGCACCCTTTCTTCCTGCGGGATCGCATCCGGGGAGCGTCCAAGCCCCGCCATCACAAGAAGCCGGTCTATCAAGGACGGGCCGCCATCGAACTCGGCATGTTCCGACAGCTTGAGGTCCGCCGCCACCTTCCGCAGAAGGTCACTCGATGCGATCACTTCCACCTGGCTGGTTACGCCTTCCTCGTCGAGAATCGGCGCATCCCGGTTCGACCCCGGATCGCGGCGGGTGAACTCGGATTCGCGCGTTTCTATAAGAAGGCGAGTTTCCCCGCGGTAGCTCGGCGTCATGATGGAAACGAGCGCAAAGGCCGCCGCCGTCACGATCAGCGCAACCAGAAGAATACGCTTCCAATCCCGGCCGATGCTCGAAAAGAGCCTGCCGAGATCGACATCTACGTCGCTTGCCGGAACCTGGCGCACGGCCATAAGGGGACTCCCGAGTCGGATCAGTAAGTTAACGGTAAATCGCTATGGTAACTGGTAGGTTAAAATTGGGCATTAAGCGCGCTTGGGCCGAGTTCCTTTACTGGCCATTAACCCTAACAGATCGATAAGGGCCAAACTGAGCTTGCGATGCAAGCGCATCATTCACAGGGCCATGATGACGTGAAGAAGAAAGCCGCCTCCCTCTTCCAAGCGTTGATCGCAGCAAGCCTGCTTGCAGGCTGTGCGAGCTATCGTCCTGCCCCCGACGCATTTCATGAGGTCACGATACAGCCCTACATGCTCGATGCAGGCGATCGCGTGCGCGTTACCGTCTACGAGCAGGCAGACCTGACCAATACCTATTCGGTGGACCAGTCCGGCTATATCGCCTTCCCGCTGGTGGGCGCGGTGGCCGCGCGCGGACGGACGGCCAAGCAGATAGAAGGACAAATCGCTTCCAGCTTGCGGCAAGGCTATATCCGCGACCCCGACGTTTCCGTCGAGATAGACCGTTACAGGCCGATCTTCGTGATGGGTGAGGTCGGCGCGCCGGGGCAATATTCCTATGTCCCCGGCCTGACTGTGCAGAAGGCGATAGCCCTGGCCGGCGGCTATACCGCGCGCGCGCAACAAGCCGACGCCGACATCACCCGGAATGTCAACGGAAAGATCATGACAGGACGGGTGCCGATCTCCGATCCGGTCATTCCAAGCGATACGATCTATGTGCGCGAACGCCTGTTTTGACCAGCCTTCGCAGACCGCGGGATCGGCAGAACGCGCGTGAGCAGGAAGCTTCGCATCATCCACTGCTTTCGCTCGCCGGTCGGCGGGATTTTTCGCCATGTGCGGGATCTGGCCGATGCCCAGGTGGCGGCGGGGCAGGATGTCGGCATCGTCTGCGACTCCTCGACGGGCGGCGAATTCGAGGCCAGCCTCTTCGCCGCGATAGAGAGCCGGTTGCCGCTCGGCGTCAGCCGTACCCCGATGCAGCGTCATATCGGCATCGGCGATGTCGCCGCCGCATGGCGCAGCTATCAAATCATCAAGGAATTGAAGCCGGACGTGCTGCATGGGCACGGCGCAAAGGGCGGCGTATATGCTCGCCTTTTCGGCTCATTGTTCCGGGCATCCAGGTCTCGCGTAGCCCGGGTCTACACTCCGCATGGCGGCAGCCTGCACTATGACGAGAACACGACGACGGGGAGATTCTTCTTCTCGCTCGAGAGCCTGATGGGCCGGTTCACCGATCAGCTCCTTTTCGTGTCTGACTATGAACGGCGAACCTACGAGCGCAAGATCGGCAAGCCACATTGCTCCAGCGCCCTTGTCTACAATGGGCTGCATCCCGGCGAGTTCGTACCGGTAGCAACCGCGCCTGACGCCGCCGATTTCCTCTATATCGGCATGATGCGCAACCTGAAGGGACCGGATATATTTATCGACGCCCTTGCCAAGGTAGCGACACGTCTTGGCCGAACGATCTCCGCGCACATGGTCGGGGACGGCGACGATCTGCCCGCCTATCGCGAGCGGGTGAAGAAGCACGGTTCGCTCGTCGACGTTCATTTCCTGCCCGCCATGCCCGCCCGTGAAGCATTCGCGCTGGGGCGCATCATGGTCGTTCCGTCGCGCGCGGAGGCGATGCCCTATATCGTGCTGGAGGCGCTTGCCGCGGGCCGGCCCATGATCGCTTCGGCAGTCGGTGGCATCCCGGAAATATTCGGTCCGAACTCCCCTGCCCTCGTCATGCCGCTCGTGGATTCCGTCGCGTCCAAGATGGCTGTTGCACTTGGCGACGAAGCCGCCTTTGCGGCGTCCATGCCGTCCCCGGGAGACGTCCGCACGCGCTTCGGCGCCGACGTCATGGCAAGGACCATCGAGCAATATTACCTGGCGGCGCTGGACTGAGCGCAAGCGGGCATTTTGGAGCGCCCGCCTGACAATTTCCGCCGGAATGGTTTTTTTAATCGCTGCGCACTATTTTCGCGGTCCACAAGGCAGGCCGCAACGATGAACGATACAGATCCCAGCCGTCGATACACGCTCGACGCCGTCCGCAAATTCGAGGACGAAACCGCGAAATCCTCCGGCAACGGCGATCTCAATTCCACAGCACGGCAGGTCGCGTCTCAATATGGCGACGACAACATATCCCCCGTGATGGTGAGCGGCTACCTGCGGATAGCCGAGTTCATCCTCCTCATGCTTTGCGGCGTCGTCTTCAATGGCATCTACCAGGGCTTCCAGCATTTTATCTGGCTTTATCCCGTCGGGATTCTGCTGGGTTCTGCCATAGCTGTGATCCTGCTGGAACTGACCGACTGCTATCGCATCGCCACCTTGCGCAACCCGACCTCCAAGTTCGGCACCATAGTGCTCTCCTGGTCAGGCGCCCTGGGCCTAGTGGCCGTTGTGGCATTCTTCTTCAAGGTTTCGCAGGAGTTCTCGCGGATATGGTTCTTCGGCTGGTACGTCACCGGACTGATCGCCCTGCTGCTTCTGCGCTTCATCGTGGCGCGCATCGTGAGGCGGTGGGCTCGAAACGGGCGCATGGAGCGGCGCGCCGTTATCATCGGCGGTGGCAAGAATGCCGAAACGCTCATCCGCGCGATAGAACAGCAGCCCTACAACGATATCCGTATCTGCGGCATATTCGACGACCGGGACGACCGCCGCTCACCCCCCGTGGTCGCGGGTTATCCGAAGCTCGGAAATGTCACCGAGCTCATAGAATTCGCGCGCATAGCGCGGATCGACATGCTCATCGTCTCGCTGCCGGTGACAGCCGAACAACGCGTTCTGTCCATGCTCAAGAAGCTGTGGGTCCTGCCGGTGGACATACGCCTTTCGGCGCATTCGCATGAGCTGCAATTCCGGCCGCGCTCCTATTCCTACATCGGCTCGGTGCCGATGCTGGATATATTCGACAAGCCCATCAACGATTGGGATTCCGTCGCCAAGCGCGCGTTCGACATCGTGTTCAGCATCATCGGCATCGTCGCCTTCTCGCCTGTGATGATCGCGACGGCCATCGCCATCAAGCTGGACAGCAAGGGGCCGGTTTTCTTCAAGCAGAAGCGGCACGGCTTCAACAACGAAGTCATCGAGGTTTTCAAGTTCCGGTCGATGTATGCGGACCAGTCCGACCCGACCGCGCGCAAGACGGTGACCAAGAACGATCCGCGCGTCACTCGTGTCGGGCGTTTCATCCGCAAGACCTCCATCGACGAGCTGCCGCAATTCTTCAACTCGCTGATGGGCAGCCTCTCGCTCGTCGGGCCGCGTCCCCATGCGGTCGCCGCGCAATCGCATAATCGCCTCTATTCCGAAGTGGTGGACGGCTATTTCGCGCGGCACAGGGTCAAGCCCGGCGTGACGGGGTGGGCCCAGATCAACGGATGGCGTGGCGAGATTGATACGGACGAGAAGATTCGCATGCGCACCGAATACGATCTCTACTATATCGAAAACTGGTCGCTTCTGTTCGACCTGAAAATCCTGCTTCTCACACCCGTGCGGCTGCTCAACACGGAGAACGCGTATTGAGCGGCGCGGCGCTCCTCCCCTCCGCGGTGAATGCCAAGCTGATCGCGCTGGTCACAGCATCTGCCGTCGCATTCGCGGTGTTCCTGACCGGCTTCGTGGTCAATGAGCCCGCTCCATACGAGCTGTTCATGGCGGCGCTCATGGTGGTCTGGGGCGTGTTCGGGCTGCGTATCTCGCGGACCGTAGCGCCGCTCGCCGGGCTGATGGTGCTATTCGTCATCGGCGGCCTGATCTCCATGTCGCAATTGCCGGAGCTTTACGACACGCCGCTCTATCTCTCCGTGTCGCTGTTCCTGACCATGACAGCCGTCTTTTATGCCGCCATACTGGAGTTCCGGCCCGATCTCTACCGGCTCATATTCTGGGCATGGGTGGCCGGGGCCGTCGGCACGGCCGCTCTGGGCATATTGGGGTATTTCGGCGTATTCGGCGGGTCGTTCACCCTCTACGATCGCGCGGCGGGAGCATTCAAGGATCCTAATGTGTTCGGGCCGTTCCTGGTGCTGCCAGGCATCTTCATGCTCCAGCGAATCCTGACCGGCCGACCCGCGATGATGCCGTTCTATATCGCAATCCTGCTCTTTATTTCAGCCGGCATCTTCCTTTCATTCTCGCGCGGCGCATGGGGCGCCTTTGCATTCAGCGCCATATTGCTCATGGCCGGCCTTTACCTGAACAGCGCCAGCAACCTGTTCAGGCTGCGGCTCATCATGATGAGCGTCGCAGCCGTCGCGCTGCTGATCCTGACCCTTGTCATCGTCCTGCAGATACCGGAGGTGGCCGATCTGTTCCTCGCCCGCGCCCAGCTCGTGCAGGACTACGATTCCGCGCGGCTGGGACGCTTCGCGCGCTTCGCAATCGGCTTCCGCATGGCGATGGAGCATCCGCTTGGAATCGGGCCGCTGCAGTTTGGCCGCCTGCTCGGCGAGGACACGCACGACATCTGGCTGAAAGCCCTGCTCGATTATTCCTGGCTCGGCTTCGCCGCTTATCTGGTCGCGATCGTCTGGACGCTCGCGGGCGGCTTCCGCATCCTTTTTCGGGATCGTCCGTGGCAGCCATATCTGCTCGTAGCCTATGTCGTATTTATTGCCCATGTCCTGCTCGGCACGGTCATCGACACCAACCACTGGCGGCATTTCTATTTGCTGATGGGCATGATCTGGGGCGCCATCGCGCTCGAGGTGCGCCACCAGCGTGCGCTCGCCGGCTCCCAACGGCCACGATACAAAATCCCCGACGGCCCGCTGCCCGCAGCCGCCTGACATTGGCCACCTGCGGGAAAAGCCGGCCAGACTTTAGCCAAGCCGCCAACGTTTCTGCCGGGCTATCTGCGAATAGATGAGGGAAGATGGTCGGAGCGGCGGGATTCGAACCCACGACCCCTTGACCCCCAGTCAAGTGCGCTACCGGGCTGCGCTACGCTCCGAACCGCGTGAAGCCTTATAGGCTCGCCTTCATCCGCGCAAGCGCCGATTTCGGGCAACGGCGTTTCAAATAACCACATGCCGCACGGTAGCGATTTCCCCTACTGCGCGGCAACGCACAGCGGCTCCAGCAGACCGGCAAGCGACGGCGCCCGGTCCAGCGCCCAAACCGCCTCGACAGCGCGCCGGGAGGCCGATTCTCCCAGCACCGGCGTCATGAGGTCGAACGCCTTCGTCTCGATTTCGGACCGCGACATGGGGTTCTGGATCGTTCCCCGCACAGCCTCCGTGCGATGGCTGAGCCGTCCACCGGCGCCCAACCCGATTTCAACGATGGCCTGCCTGGAAGGACGCACGCGCGAAAGTTCAGGGTCGGGAACAAGCCGGACAAGCCGGCGCATAGCCAGAACCTTCTCATCCTTCATCCGCTCCTCGTCATGGGACGAGACGAACCCGACCGTGCCGTCCACCAGCATCAGCGCGACCAGATGCTGTGCGCAGATGCTCGGCATGGTTCGATTGTCCACCACCTTCGCGCCCTCTTCCGGCAGCCGCACCACGATTTCCGTAATGTCCTTCAGAGCGATTCTGTTGTCGCGCAGCAGAGCCTCGGTGGAATCGAGCGCCGCCTGCACCGGCGAGCCGACCGACCATCGCTTGATATTCGTATTCATGATCTCGAACTCGGAACCGAGATTGTCGAACACTTTCAGGCCCGCTGGATCGGCGCGGAAAGCCGTCCAGAAACTGGGCTTGCCGTCCAGAGTATCAGCGGGCGCGGTGAACCCGTGCCGTACCAGCAGCGCCGCCGACACACCGTCGCGTGCGGGCCTGCCGGAAAAGACGAACGCCTTTTCGATATGCTCGCTGTCGCCGAAGGTCGTCGCGAGGCCCGCCGTTTGCTGCGCGGCGTAAGCCATCACATAAGCCATGCGCGTCGCGTCATGACCCGCCAGCGCGCCCGCCGCCGCCGCCGCGCCGAGCGTGCCGCCGAAGGAATGGGTATCGAAATCCTTCTCCGTGACGAACTTGCCTGCTCCCAGCACCATGCCGGTACGCGCGCAGATGTCATATCCAAGCGCGACGGCGGTCAGGAAATCGCTCCCGGTCGCGCCGAATCGCTCCGCCGCCGCTAACGCGGCAGGCACAACGGCGCTGCCCGGATGCGTGACAGACGCAGGGTGGGAATCGTCCGTCTCGTCGGCATGCGCGGAGATGGCATTGGCAAAAGCCGCATCGGCCGCATGGCGGCGCATGCCCCCTGGCACGATTGCCGCGTCGCTGCCCGAGGCTTCCGCCTCCACGAAGTTCCGCGCCACCTCGCCAGGCCGCAACTTCGATCCCGACACGATGGCGCCAAGCGTGTCGAGGACGTGATATTTCGTCTTTTCGATCGTTTCTGCGGGCAAGCCCCGGCCAAGCGCCTCTGAGGCATAGGCTGCGATACGCTGCGTGAGGTCCGTTCCGGCCCCAGTCTCATTCGTCGCGTTCTTCATCAGCCCATCACCAATCCGCCGGCCAGATGGATCGTCTGGCCCGTTACATAACGAAAATCCGGGCCGACGAGCACAGCAACGGCGCCAGCCACATCAGCTGGCGTGCCGACGCGGGCCATCGGTATCTTGTCCACCGGACGGCTTCCTCCAAGATGGGCGCGCCGCGCAGCGGGATCGTCGTCGGCCTCTATGCGGCCCGGCGACAGGAGATTGACCGTCACATCCTTCGGACCCATCACCCCTGCCAGGGAGCGGGTGAGCCCGACAAGGCCGGATTTGGCGGTAGGCGTGGCGGGGCCGGAACTGCCGAGAAAGGCGCTCGCGCCGCCAATGAAGACGATCGCGCCGCCCTGCTTCTGAAGATGGGGCGCGGCATGCTTCACCGACAGGAAAGCGCCGTCGAGAACGACCGACAGCGCCTTGCGCCATTCGTCCAGTTCCAGCGTCTCGATCGTGCCATGCTCACGCGACACCGCGTTGTGGACCAGTATGTCCAGCCGGCCAAAAGCCTTGACGACCGTATCCACCACCACCGCGCTCTGAGCCTGGTCGGTGATGTCGCCCATTGCCGCAACGGCCCTGCCGCCGGCCGCTTCGATCTCGGCGACAACGGCTTCAGCCTCGGCCCGCGAACTCCGCGCGTTCACCGCGACCGCGGCGCCGTCCCGTGCCAGACGCAGCGCGATCTCGCGCCCGATGCGGCGGGAACCGCCTGTGATGAGCGCCGCTTTGCCCGAAAGTGGCCCGTCAGCCATGCAACTCTCTCCAAATTCCGTTCATCGAAATGACCTGCACTCGAGCGAAAATGCTCGATAGCGGCTTCTTCATTGTCAAGCGCCCGCCGGCGAGCGCCGGCGGGCAAGGCTCGTTTCTCAGAATTTCATGTTGAGCCATTCCGGCAAGATAGCCGGATACCACAGTACGTTCAGAAACCAGTCGTAGAGCCCGACGAGCACCGCCAGCACTACCGCCGCATAGATCAACGAGTAGCGCCAGCTATAACCGGCCCAGAAGCGCAGATAGACCAGCGGGAACAGCGCCAGCGCCGGTATCTGGCCAATGACCAGTGACAGGCCCATCGTGACGGCCAGCCACAGGAGGAACTTGACCACGCCGTCCAGCGCCCCTTTCTCGACGGAAGCAGCGAGGGCGGGCCTGAACCCTCCGGCCGTAGCAACGGTGTGCTTCCAGCCCACATAGTCATTGTAGACGGTGAGTAGCAGCATCGGCACCGCCACGATACTGACCATCTGCGGGAAGAACCGCACGGAGCCGGGCCAATCCTGCGCGCCCAGATAAGCGGCGGCGAACATGACCAAAGCGAGCGCCGTGAAAGGCAGGGAGAGAATGTAGTCGGAGCCGACGCCTTCCCCTTCCTGCTGCTGGAACTCGCTCTTTCTCGCCTGTATCTGGCGATAGACCATGTTGCCCGCCGCAAGCAGGGTGATCGCGATCAGGATGAGGACGATCGGCCGCTGCAGCCAATCGAAGCCGTAGGTGCGCGTGCTGAGATGGAAATTGGCTTCCATGATCGGTCCGAGCACGAAGCCCAGAATGACGGGCGGGCGGGGCCAGCCGGCACGGCGCAGCCACATGCCGAGTATCGTCGCGCCAAGCAGGACGAACCAGTCACCCAGATCGGCATCGGTCATCCATGCGCCCATCAGCACCAGAACGGTCGTTGCGGCGACGATCTGGTGGCCGGGTATGAACACAAGGCGGGCGATGTACCGCGTCAGGAAGATCAGCAGGACCGAGGCCAGCACATTGGCGAGGATGAGCGTCCAAACGATACTGAACGTCACATCGAGTTGGGTGGTCAGCATCTCCTGGCCGGGATGGATGCCGTGGATCAGCATGGCGCCCAGCAGGATCGCCGAGCTTGTGCCGCCGGGAATGCCGAAGGCGATGGTGGGGATCATCGCGCCGCCGCGGTCGGCATTGTTGGCTGCTTCAGGCGCGATGACGCCGCGTATGTCGCCCTTGCCGAATTGCGACTTGTCCTTGGAGCTTTGCACCGCCGCGCCATAGGCCACCCAGTCGACGATCGAGCCGCCCACGCCCGGCAGGATGCCGATATAGATACCGATCGCGCTGCTGCGCAGCACCAGCCACCAATGGATGAACGCTTCCTTCACCCCCTGCTTCATGCCGCCGCCGCCGGTCTGGTCACGCGGAACTTGCGAGATCGAGGTATGGCGCACCGCAAGCTCGATGATTTCCGGCACGGCGAAAAGGCCCATGACGAAGGGAACGAGCGGCATGCCGTCCAGCAGGAACTCCATGCCCATCCAATAACGCGGCAACGCGACGGTATCGCCATAGCCGACGGTACAGAAAAGCAGGCCGATACAGGCGGCCGCGAGACCTTTCAGGATGGATTTGCCCGAAAGCGAACCCACCAATGTCAAGCCGAGCACGCCGAGCATGAAGAATTCCGGCGCGCCGAAGGCGAGGATGACAGGGCGGATGACCGGCAACGACAGCGCCAGGATTATACCGCCGAATACGCCACCCATCGCGGAAACCGTGTAGGCCGCGCCCAGCGCCCTGTCGGCCTGCCCTTTCTGGGCCAGCGGATAACCATCCATCACGGTTGCCTGAGCCCCGACGCTGCCTGGGACGCCGAGCAGCACGGCCGTGATCGTGTCGCCGGTTGCCCCCACCGCCGAGACGGACAGGAGCAGCGCGATGGCCACGACCGGGTCCATATCGAAGGTGAACGGCAACAGGATGACCATAGCTGCGATGCCACCAATGCCCGGCACAGCGCCCACCCAGACGCCGATGACAACGCCGATGAAAACGACGCCTATCGCCGGCCAGGAAGCCACAAGCTGTAGGCCGTGCAAAAAGCTTTCGAACATGACCGCTTACCTCCGTTGGCTTGCGGCGGCGGTCATGCGCGTCGCAAAGCATCAAATATGGCCCGGCCGCGCCCGGAGTGGACGCGGCCGCCAGTCTCATCCGCAGCCGGCTATTGCTGACCGGCCTCCACATATTTCTTGAGCAGCGCGATGTAGTCGGGCGGGATGTCCGACAGGAGCTGAACAGTGCGCTTGGCCTGGTCGATCGACACATAGCGCGTCGGCTCGCCAGTCTGCTTCAGGAACAGCTCCTGAAGCTCGGGGTCCTTCGATGCGCCGTCGAAACCGGCCGCCAGCGCGTCAAGCGCCTCCTGCGGCACGCCGGCTGGGGTAAGCCCGACAAAAGTGACGCGGCCGTTCAGGTCGAGGAACCAGTTGAGCAACTCCCAGAGCGTCCCCGAAGGCTCCTTGCCGTGAATCTTCTGGTAGACCTCGGACAGGCACGGGATGTTCGGAGCGTTGTCAAACCGCGCGAACTTGCCGTTTTCGTCCTTGTAGCAATAGGCATAGGCGGCAATGCCTATCCCGGTATCGGTAAAGTCGCGATAGCGCGTCACCAATGTGGAATAGGAAATGGTGTTGAACTGCGCCTGGTTCTGCAACAACGCGCCATAGGTGTCGCCGCCGCCCTTGTAGCCTGTCACCACCTTGTGCGGCACTTCGAGCAGGTCGAGGCTCATGCTGCCGAGAAGCGTGATGAGGCCGGTCGGCGTGGAACCGGCCTGCACGAAGGGTTCCGTCACCTTGCCGAGATCCTCGGGAACCTTGATGCCGGGCGGAACGTCGCTTCGGATGACGGAGATACGCTGGTCGCTGATAGCTCCGAATACGCCAAACTTCGTGTAGTCGGCGCGGAATTCCGGCATCTTGAGCGCCTGCGAGATAGGCTCCCACGGACCGTAGGCAACGGTCAGGCCGTCGGCCTTGGTTCCCTCGGCCAGCATGTTCATCGCACGGACGGTGCCGCCGCCGCTGAGATTCTGGACGATGATGTTGGGACTGCCGGGAATATATTTGCGCATGAACGGCGCCATTGCGCGCATGAACAGATCGGTGCCGCCGCCTGCGGCCTGCGCAACCAGAACCGTTATCGTCTTGCCTTCATAGTAGGGCGTTTGCGCCAGCGCCGGCGAGGCCGTCGCGCCAGCGGCCAGCAGCCCCCAAAGCATGCTCCTGATTTTCATTTTCTCCTCCTAGGGTTGACGGGATCGGCCCGGCGAAGCCGCGTGCCGACCCGAACAAGCGCCGGTTCAGGTTTCGCGGGGCTACCCGATACGGGCGGATGCTCCCTCCTCCTCCGTATTTTTTGGCGGCGCGGGCCTGTCGTCCGCGCCGCGTATCTGCTGCCGGCCAGGCCGGCAAAAGACCGAACCTATTGCTGGCTGGTCCGCACATATTCCTTGAGCAAGGTTATGTATTCGGGCGGCGTATCGGCCAGCGACTGCACAGCCCGGCGAGCCTCTTCGATGGTGACGTAGTTCATCGGCTCGCCATTGGCCTTGAGAATCTGCTCGGCAAGCTCAGCATCCGCCGCCGCGCCGTTGAAGCCGGCGACCAGCGCATCGACCGCCTCCTGCGGCGTCCCCTTCGGGGCCAGCGCCACATTGGTCACGCGGCCGCCGAGATCGAGATACCAGTTCATGAGGCCCCACACCGTATCCGATGGCGGTGCACCGTGAATCTTCTCATAGACCTCGGACAGGCAAGGCACTTCGGCAGCACTCTTGAAGCGTTCGAACTTCCCGTCCTCGCCGGCGTAGCAGAAGGCGAAGGCCGCGATGCCGGTTCCATCCTTGATGAAATCGCCGTAGCGCGAGATCATCGTGGCATAGGACGCGTTGGTGAACTGCGCCTGGTTTTGCAGGATTGCCGCGTAAGCGTCGGCGCCGCCCTTGTAACCCGTCACGAATTTATGCGGCACCTTCAGCACATCGAGGCTGATGCGGTTGAGCATGTTGACAAAGCCGGCCGGGTTGGAGCCAGCGGCAATGAAAGGCTCCGTGACCTTCCCCAAGTCCTCGGGAACCTTGATGCCGGGCGGGACGTCGCTGCGGATCATCGCTACGCGCTGGTCGCTGACGCCGCCGATCACCGAGAAATCGGTGTAGTTCGCGCGAAACTCAGGCAGTTCCAGAACCTGCGAAATCGGCTCCCACGGACCGTAGAGGATCGTCAGGCCATCGGGCTTTGCGACCTCGGCCAGATAGTTGGTGGCGCGAACCGTGCCGCCGCCGGTCATGTTCTGGACTATGATATTGGGATTGCCGGGAATATACTTGCGCATGTAGGGCGCGAAACTGCGCATGAAGAGGTCGATATTGCCTCCCGCGCCCTGCCCGATCAGCACGGTGATGGTCTTGCCCTCGTAATATGGCGTCTGGGCCAGCGAAGGCGACACGAGAGCGGTCGCCGCCAGCAGTCCATAAAGAATAGTTCTCATTCATTCCTCCCTTTTGCCAGCATGGTCATGCCGAAATCTCCTCGCCCGGCAGGCCATGACGCAGTTTCATTGCTCCCGCCCGCTTACGCGGCGGTCTTAGCCGACGAATATATTGTCGGTATTGGCCATGCCCTTGAACTCGAGCGCGTTGCCGCAGCCATCCTTGCAGGCCATCGCCTTCTGCTCGCGGGGCTTGCCGACATCCATCATCTTCGGCTCGATGAGGAATTCGGCGTTGCCCGCCTTGAGGCGGGCGGCGATCTCGTCGAACTCCTCCAGGCTGACAATGACGCCGAAATGCCGAAGCGGCATCTTCGCATGGCCGGAAGGTCCGATCTTCGACTCGCCGCCGAACTCCTCCGCTTCAGGCTCGAGATGACCGACGAGATGATGGCCGTAGAAATTGAAATCCACGCGGCCCGGCAGTTTTCGGCCTTCGGTGCAGCCGAGCACGCCCGTGTAGAATGCGCGCGCACGCTCGACATCGTTCACCGGGAACGAGAAATGGAACATCGCGGGTGTCGTCATCGAATCCTCCCTGAAACAATGGCCGCGTCATGCCTGGCCGGTCAGCGCGTCGGGCTCAGGCCGCCCTTCTGGATCAGCTCGGCAACGATGCCGTGCGGCGTGCGGAACTTGAGCGCGCCCTTGCTGCCCGGCTTGCTCAGGATCTCGCAGCCGGCGGCAGCGATGCGATCGGCCATGACTGCTTTGTCTTCAACCTCGAGGCCGAAATGGTGGATGCACTGGCCAGGCCCAGCCCACAGCGCCTCCGGCATCTCCTCGGACTCGTACTTCATCAGCGCGAGATCGGTCGTTCCGTCCGACAGATGGCGCGAGGTGTGGCCGTCACGCGACGACGTATCCAGCTCGCGAAAGCCGAACACATCGACGTAAAAACGGGTGGCCGCCTCAAGGTCGTCCACCTTCAACGCGATATGCATAATTCTCGACATGCCCTCACTCCTGATATGCCGACGCAGGCTCCGATGCTTATCCGTCCGTCGCGCCGTCCTCGATGTACCGCGCCACTGTCGCGGCGGTTTCTCCATAGTGGGCGACCAGAAGCGCCGTCGCCCGGTCCGCGTCGCGGTCCAGCGTCGCCTGCATGATGGCGCGATGCTCGTTCAGCAGATCGCGCTCATCGAGCTTCAGCGAAATGACCAGCAACCTGTAACGCTGCGACATATCGAAGAGCTGGTCGCGGAAACGCTGCGTCACCGGTGCGTCATGGGCGGACAGCAACTCGTAGTGAAAGCGCCTGTGCGATTCCTGCCATTCGCTGCCCGTCGCAGGCCATGCCTTCGACAGATGGTGGAAGGCGGCGACGATCCGCGCCTCCCAGGCCGTGTCGCCGGTTCTGATCGATTCCCGCAGCGACATCGAATCCATCGTCTGACGCAGCGCGGTGATGTCGTTCAGTTCCTTCAGCGTAAGCGGACGTATGGTGAAACCGCGCCGCGAATTCGCCTCCACCAGCCCCTCGACGCTCAGCCGGAAAAGTGCCTCCCTCAACGGAGACATGCCCACGCCGTATCGGTCGGCCAGCTTCTTGAGACCGATCTTGCCCGTGCCCAGACGCCCTTCGATGATGTCAGCACGCAACGACGTACCTACTTCCTCCGACAAGGTGGCGGTCGCGCCAGCGGATTCCCGCGGCTGCCCTGCCATTCCCCAAACCGTACTCTCCTCCATCATGCGTAAAGACTGATAGATCATCCGGCCGCAGTCAACTTTTTTCGAAAATTTCTGTTATTTTTGAAAAAATTCTACTGAGCGGAATTTGGCCTACTGCGCGGCAGCCGCGCCGGCCTCCTGATCGGCAAGGGTCGGATAGTCCGTGTAGCCCTTCTCGCCGCCGAAATAGACGGTCGACCGATCCACCTCGTTGAGCCGCGCACCGAGGCGAAACCGCTCCGGCAGATCCGGGTTCGAGATGAAAAGATTGCCGAAGGAAATCAGGTCGGCCGCGCCGGATCGCAGGTCGGATTCTGCCCTCTCCCGGTCGTAGCCGCCATTGAGGATCACGGTGCCGCGGTATTCGGCCCGCAACCGCTCATGCAGCCCGTCGGTGCCCGGAGAGGCCGCAATTCCGGCATTTGGCGGCTCTTCCGTGAGATGCACATAGGCCATTTCGAGATCGTTCAGGGCGCGAATGGCGGCGGTATAGGTAGCAACGGGATCGTCGTCATGCATGTCGTTGAACGCCTTGCGTGGCGAAAGCCGCACACCGACGCGCCCCGGTCCCAGTTCGGCGACAGCAGCGCCCGCGACCTCCCGTAGGAACCGGGTTCGCCTTTCCGGCGAGCCTCCGAAGATATCGTCACGCTGGTTGCAACCGCTGCGCAGGAACTGCTCGATCAGAAACCCGTTTCCACCGTGCAATTCGACTCCGTCGAATTCCGCTTCATTGGCCAGAATGCAGGCGCGGCGAAAATCTTCGACAATGCCCCACACCTCCCCCGTCTCCAGCGCACGCGGCACCGGCAATGGACGGAACTCTCCCGCCGCAGTCCGCTTCTCGACCCGGGCCGGAATCGCGGACGGCGCGACGGGAACGGCGTTGCCGGGCTGGAAATCCACATGCGACTGGCGGCCCGCATGGAAAAGCTGGACGAATATCCGCCCACCGGCGGCATGCACCTCGCGCGTCACCCGTCTCCAGCCAGCCAGTTGGGCCTCTGTGTAAAGTCCCGGCTGCCGGAAGGAATTGGACCCCTGATGCGAGATATTGGTCGATTCTGTGACGATCAGCCCCGCCGCGGCGCGCTGCACGTAGTAGAGCGCCGTCATTTCGGTCGGTACCTTGCCTTCGCCCGCGCGGCTCCGGTTCATCGGCGCCATCACGATGCGGTTCGGCAGTTCGAGCGCGCCCAAGCGCAGCGTCGTAAAAAGTTTCATCACGGCAATGCACCTTATAAAATGAACGCCGCCGCGATGCGGAGAGGCCCGCAGGCGGCGCGCTTTCACAGGTCGGCGCGCCCAGCCTCCTTGCCCCAGGCGGGACGCGCCGGCGGAAAGGTCAGTTTCCTGCCTTCTCCGCGTTGTTTTCCCAGTAGACGTCCATCCACGACTTCGGCTCGTTCTTGAGAATGCCGCTCTTGAACATGAAGTCGCGCCACGCCTGCGTGCCGTGAGGAACGTTGTCATAGACGATCTGGGACTTGTCGCCGAAATAGGCCACGAGATCGTCCTCCGTTACGCCCGCCGGCTTCTCGCGGCGCATGATGATTTCGGCGGCGAATTTCGGGTCGGCGGCGAGCATTTGCGTCGCCTCCTCGAAGGCTGCCACGACAGCCTCATAGGATCTGGGGTTCGCTTCCTTCCATTCCTTTGAGACGGTCTGCGCGACGAGCGAGGCCGGGCCGGTCACATCGAACGAACTCAGCACCTGATGTGCGCCGTTCTTCTCCTCGATCATGCTCCAGGGCGCGCCGGTAAAATGCGCCGTCACGGTGGGATCCTTGGCCTTCAGCGAGGCGACCGCCTCCGGGTGGCCCATCGGGATTCCCATGTCGTCGTAGTAGCCGCGCTGCTCCCAGCCGAATTTCTTCGCCGCGTAGATTTGCAGCACCTGCGCATAGACTGAGTTCTTGGGCGTCGGCATGGCGATGCGGGAACCCGGCTTGAGATCGTCGGGCGACTTGACCTCGGGGTCGGCCGACATGAGCACGAAGGTCTGGTCGCAAAGCGGCACCGCGATCTTGAACTGGTTGGACATGGTGGACGTGCGGTCGGCCAGCACGAAAGCCTGCGTCGCGCCGAGCGCGCCGAAATCCAGGCTGCCGGACAGGAGTGCGTCGCCGAGCTGACCCGCTCCGGCAAAAAGCTGGTAGGTTACGCTTGCCTCCGGAAGACCTGCTTCCTTGAGGTGCTTCTCGACCAGCTTGTTCTCCTCCATCACATAGTGCGCGAGGTTGCACGACCCCGGCACATAGGCGATGCGGATCTGGTCCGTTTCGGCGCTGGCGCCCGACTGTAGCGACACCAGAGCGGCTCCCGCCATGAAAGCCGCCAGCGCAATCTTCCTGTAGATCATCGGTTCCTCCCTTGAACCCGGTTTGAACGAAAGCGGCGCGGCAACACGGGGCCGAGCCGCCAGTTGCCTCAGCGCGTCGTCTCCAACTCCTCGGCGAGCGCGCGCTCCTCGATCTTCCTGATCGCCTCGTGATCGAAAGGCGGAAAGACGTTGGTATGCGTGATACGCTTGGAAGCGTCCTCATCGGGGCCAAGCAGCACGACGATCTTCTCATTGTTCTGATTGTTGGCGGTGATGGGCGGGGAATGCGTCTCGATCACGGTGGCGTTGCCCGGCCCGCGATTCCATGCCCAATGGACCTTGTTGCGCGGGATGCGCATGACGTCTCCCGCCTTGCAGCGATAGCCGTTTTCCTCGACGAAGAACCAGATCTCGCCGTCTACGATGTAGTTGAACTGTTCGGCGTCGTGATAATGCGGCTCGGTGTGATAGCCGGGCGCACGCACCGCGTGCATGATGCCCGTTTCCCACCCATGAATGATGCGCGCCTGGAAAGGTGCGGAATTCTTCGGATCGACAGGTTTCACCGTGATGACGGGAACATCATCGAACGCCACGCGGTAGTTGGGCTTATCTGCCACTCTCTCCTCCTTCTCGGTCGCGTTTGGTCTTGTGCGGGCGGCAAACTGTCCGCCGATGGCCGTACTCTTAGCTGTTCTGCATACACAGTCAATACATTGTATGCATTGTCCGCAGCAGATAAACAATCTCGCATAAGCAGGAATGCGGCTACGATGACGATTCTGTGGCATATATTCGCCAGATGCCTGTCCTCGGCCTTTGAAGTTTCAGCATTTTTAGCCCTATCTCAGCATCACCGCGAAATATCTGGACACAATGCAGATGATATGTATACATTTCTGCAAAACAGGATTTGCAAGGCGGGAGCATGCGACACAAGAAGTCCTACGAGCTTCGCGAGGAAATCGAGAGCGACATCCTGCTTGGCCGATACCGGCCGGGAGAACGGCTGGACGAGCAGACGCTGGCCCGCCGCTTCCAGGTGTCGCGCACGCCGATCCGCGAGGCCCTGCTGCAACTCCAGTCGTCCGGCCTGGTGCAATTCCACGCCAACCGCGGCGCCTTCGTCACAGAGCTGAGCTCGACGGATGTGCTGGAGATGTACGAATTGCGAACCGAGCTCGAGGGCATTTGCGGAAGACTGGCCGCGCATCGCGGAACGCCCGATACCGTCGTGGCGCTCGGGCGCGCCTTGCAGGCATGCGAGCGGGCCGCCGAGGCGAATGACCACGAAGCCTATTTCGCCGCGAACGACCAGTTCCACGAAGCCATCTATTCGATGACGGGCAACAAGCTGCTCAACGAGACGGCGGCGTCGCTCTACCGGCGGCTAAAATTCTTCCGGCACATACAGCTTTCCGACCCCGAGCGCATGAAAGTCTCCCTCGCCGAGCATCGCGACATCGTGGCCGCAATCAGCGCGCGTGATGCCGTGCGCGCCGAGGCCGCGCTGAAGGACCATGCGCTGACACGCGGCGAGCGTTTCGTGGGCTTCCTCGCTTCGCTCTCCACGCGCGACGAAGCGAACAGGCTGGCCGTATGACGCCGTGAACGCCTCTTTCGACCGGCTGCCGCGGAATGGAGGCCGCGCCGGCAAGGACACGGATATAGAACCTTGATCTGAGGACGCTGAAATTAGGGAGGAGAGGCAGGCCGCATCGCAGGCTGCGCCGAAAATCACATGTCCAATCATGCCATCAAAGCCGGGGCCGGCTCAGTGCCCTCAAGGCAGAGCGACCGGGCACAGCCGGATCTGCCGCCTTCCGTGCTCGACGTTTCGGGCGTCACCCTCCAGTACGAGACGGAAACGTCACGTGTTACGGCTACCTATCGGGTCAGCTTCCAGGTCTATCCCAGCGAGCGCGTCGTTCTGCTCGGTCCTTCGGGCTGCGGGAAATCGACGCTGCTCAAGTCCATCGCGGGCTTCATTGAGCCCGTGGAAGGGCAAATTCTGCTCAAGGGACGCGCGGTAACGCAGCCGGGACCGGAGCGCATGATGGTGTTCCAGGAATTCGACCAGTTGCTGCCGTGGAAGACCGTCCGTGAGAACGTCAAGTTCCCGATGCTGCGGAGCGGTCGCTTCCCGCGCAACGAGATCGATAGCCGGGCGCTGGCGGCCATCGACAAGGTGAACCTCACCAAGTTCCGCGACGCTTTCCCCCACACGCTGTCGGGCGGCATGAAGCAGCGCGTCGCCATCGCACGCGCTATGGCGATGGAGCCGGAAGTCCTGCTCATGGACGAGCCGTTCGCCTCGCTCGACGCGCTGACGCGGCGCAAGATGCAGAGCGAGTTGCTGGAGCTGTGGGACGAGACGCGTTTCACAATGGTTTTCGTGACGCATTCCATCGAGGAAGCGATCATCGTCGGCTCGCGCATCGTGGTGCTGTCGCCGCATCCGGGGCGCGTCCGCGCCGAGATCAATTGCAACCAGTTCGACTATGCAAGCCAGGGCGGCGAATCCTTCCTCGCTCTGCACCAGCGGATTCACAACCTGCTGTTCGGCGACGAGGCGTCCAAGGCGGGAGGCAATCATGAATAGGGCAGCCGCCATGCAACTATCGCGGCCCGAGGTGGAATACGCGCTGACCGATACGGATATGGGCGTCGCGCCGCGCGATATTTCGGCCCTGTCGAAGATCGTCAACAACACCGCTTTCCGGCGCGCCGTGGTCCTCGTCGTGATCGCCCTCGGCTGGGAGGCGACCGCCTGGTGGATGAACAATCCGCTTCTGTTCCCGTCGCTGTCCGATACGTTCCGGGCGCTCATCGATTCCACTCTGGACGGGACGCTGCCCTCGCGCGTGCGGCTTTCCTTCGAGACGCTGCTGATCAGCTATACATGCGGCGTTCTGGTTGCGGCCGCGCTGACCATCTTCGCGGTTTCCACCCGTGTCGGCGTCGATGTGCTCTCCACCCTGACGGCGATCTTCAACCCGCTGCCCAGCGTGGCGCTGGTCCCACTGGCGATGCTGTGGTTCGGCGTCGGGCTGACCAGCATGACATTCGTGGTGGTCAATTCGGTCGTGTGGGTCATGTCTCTCAGTACGCTGGGCGGCTTCCTCACGGTGAGCGAGACGCTGCGCATGGTGGGGCAGAATTACGGGCTGAAGGGCATGCGCTATGTCTGGCACGTGCTGATCCCGGCGGCTTTTCCCTCGATCCTCACCGGCATGAAGCTCGGCTGGGCCTATTCGTGGCGGGCGCTGGTCGGTGCCGAGCTTGTCTTCGGCGCCACCAATCGCGGCGGCGGCATTGGCTGGTTCGTGTTCGAGAACCGCATGTCGCTGGAGACACCACGCGTCTTTGCCGGGCTGCTGGTGGTCATCATCATCGGCGTCGTCGTGGAAAGCCTGATCTTCCGCACTATCGAGAACCGGACGGTACGCCGCTGGGGTATGCAGCGATAAGAAGAACAGCGGGCCGGGCAACCGGCCCATCCCGCTTCTTCACGGACGTTTCATGCATAGCGGGACGAAAGCCTCGCCTGCTAAAGCGCGCCGCGATCTTTCAGATTCGCGCCGTCTGCTTCAGCTTCTTGATTGTACGCATGTCTTATCCCGAAACCGGTGCCCATTTTCGGGAGACATGCTTTAATAGTCCCGCTCGAAGAAGATGCCGAGGCTGCTGTCGCCATCGGAGCCGAGCGCGCCCTTGGCCTTCAGTTCGTCGGTAATATCCAGATTGATGGTGCCGCGCGTGGTTCCGCCGCTGCCGGCTTCGACACCGAGATATATGTTGTCCTGGATATAGCGGCCTGCCCTCACCGCAGTGTTGCCGTTGCCGTCGGACACGATGTCGATGTCGTCTAGCCCGGCCGCATCGCGAAGGTTGCCCAGCAGCGAGCCGTTCGAGCCGCCGGCAAGCTCGGCGGCGGCGGCGGCGAGGCGCGCGATCTGGAACGCGGACAGCTCATTCAACCCCCGGTTGAAGATAAGGCGCGCCAGCACCTCGTCCTGCGGCAGCTCCGGCTGCGAAGAAAACGCTATCTGCGGGTCGGACACACGGCCACGCACCGTGATGAATACCGTCAAATCGGTCCGCTCCGAGCGGGCGACGAAATCCACGAAGGGATCGAGGTCGCCGATCAGCGACACTGTGCCTTCGTCGAAGGTGATGCGCTCGCCCAGAATGGAAAGCCTGCCGCGAATGAGCCGGAACCCGCCAACCGGCTGGATGTTGGTCGCCGGTCCCGTCAGCCGCACCTCGCCGCCAAGCTCGGCATCCAGACCGCGACCGCGCACGAAAATCTGATTCCGCGCGCGCACCGCAACGTCGAGCCGCAGGACGCTCGGGCGGCTGGTCGGCGTTGGCGTGCCGTCATTGGCCCGTGCGCGCCGAAGCGTGTCAACCACCTGGCGCGACGGGGCTATGTGCTTCACATCCAGCATGGCTGCGCCGCCGCCGAGGCTTCCGGCAATGCTGATCTCGGCACGCTCGATGTCGATAGAGCCGGACAGCAAGGGATCGCGCATCAGCGCGCCATTCAGCGCCAGAGCGCCGGAAACGGTGGCGACGACAAGCTCCCCGTCCGTATAACGCACCTGATTGAGCCGTACGCGCAGGTCGGCAGGCAGGCCAGCGGCCACGTCGAGCGAAATGGTGCCACCCGCACCGATATTGCCTCCGCCCGCGACTTGCGCGGTCAGAGACTGGATATTCACCGTCTGCCCGGCAATGGCGGCGTTCAGCGCAATATTGTTGAGGCGGACATTGGCGGACGGATCGACAACGCTCGCGCCGCTGGTGGTCAGCGCGCCGTCAATCGCGGGCCGGGCGATACTTCCCGAGACATTGGCATTGACGGAAACAGTGCCGGAAAACTGCGTGCCGCGATCCGCCAGAACGCGGTTGCCAAGCGCCAGAGGAATGCTGCCCTGCACGCCCATCCGCAAGCCGGCGCCGGAGAGCGGCACGCGGCCGCTGGCGGAGAGGGCCAGACCCTGCGGTCCGCGCGCATTTGCCGACTCCAATGTCACCACGCCATTGGCGAAACTCCCGGCAGCCGTGGCCTCTATGGGAGCCGCACCCGCATCCGCCAGAGGCGCCGCCGAAATGCCGGTGCCGGTAACGTTGAAACTCGCCGTGGGCGCGGATGCCGTGCCGCCGACCCGCGCGCTGCCGCGCACTATGCCGCGCAGATCCTGACCGCGGGCAACAACGTTGAGGGTCGCAAGCGGGAAGCTCTCAACCGCCACATTCATCGCAATCTGGCCGTTGTCGAGCGGTACGCCGCCTTCAGCCGTCGCCCGGAAGCCATTGCCGTCGTTGACCGCGGCATCGATAGCCAGCCGGCTACCGCTCGTTGTTCCGCGCGCATCTACCGTAAGCGCGCCAAGACCTGCGCCACGCAAGGCGGCCGCAGTTACGGATACACCGGACAGGGTGAAACCTATGGCGGGGCTCGCGCGCGGCCCCTCGACACTGGCCGAGCCGTTCACCGTTCCGCCGAGTTCGAGGTCGGGCCGGACGGCGTTGGCTATGGAAAGAGGAAGCGCGTCGATCACCACGTTCAGATCGATCGTCTCCGTGGCGCTGCCGGCAACGGAAACCGTGCCGCCGCCCACGTCGAGCGTCAGGGCGTCGACAATGACGTTACTGCCTTCGACCAGCAGGGACGCCGGCTGGCGCAGGTTTGCGACTAGCTGGCCTTGCGCCAGATTCAGGCGCTGGAGCGCGAGGCGGTAGCCTTGCCCTTCCGGCGAAAGCGCGCCCGCAGTCCCGGCGGTCGCGCCGTTGGCGAGCCGGGCGTCGGCGGAGAAATTCGTGGCATCACCCGTACGCGCCGCCTGCCCGGTCAGGTTCTCGATATCGACGCCGCCGGCGCGCACAGAACTCGCCCGCACGGTGCCGTCCACTGCTGGAACGCCGAACGCGTCGGCAACCTGCGCACGCAACTCCGCTTCGCCCACACGCATTTCGCCCACGACAAGGTGGCGGATCGTGCCTTTCACATCCAGAGCCTGTGTGCCGCCCGCAGGCGAAAGCCGTATATCGGCATCCACCGCCCCGGTGGCGCTGGTCAGCAACAGGGCGGCTGCCGTGGAGATGTCCGGCGCGTCGAGCGTCAGCGAACCGTCCAGCAAGCCGTCCGTGCGCTGCATCACCGCGCCGGTCAAACGCGCGCCTCCAGCATTGAAGAGCAGGTCCGACAGGCGCTTTTCGCCGCCCGCAAGCGCGACGGCAGAGGACAACTCCGCGCGAACACCGTCCAGAAAGGCATTCCCAGTTACGTGGCCATCGAGGTCGTTGTTCTGCAACACGCCGCGGAACCCGAAAATACCATCCGAGAGCGTCTTGCCCGCGAGCCTGCCCGATGGCGCACGTGCATCGAGGGTCAGGTTTATGCGGCCTTCATAGCCGTCGGCGCGCCCGGTCGCCGTCAGGCGGCCTTCGGCGCTGGGGGTGAGCAGCGCCAGATCGGACAAGGCGAGGCCGAAACCGAAATTCGCCGCGCCTGTCGCGAACGTGCCGTCGGCGGTCAATTCCATCTGCTCGTTGGCGATGCGCAGCCGCTCGGCGGTCAGTCCCTGCTCGCCGCGCGCCACGCGTCCGGTGATCGCGGTCGTGCCCGCGAGCAGATTGTCGGCGGCGGGACTGGAGATGCGCAGTTCGGAGGCGTTGCCGTCCAGCGTCAGGTCGAACGCGCCCGACACTGGCCTGATCTCGCCATTCGCGGACAATGTCATGCCGCCCGAGAGATTGCGTCCGGCAAGCCCGGAGAACGGCGCAAGGCTTGCCGTCTCGACCGCGAGGCGGCCGCGATAGATGAAATCCGCCAAGGTTCCCGCCAGCGAAACCGACAGCGCCTTTCCGGCAAGCCGCATCTGCTCGACAGTCACCGGCGCGCCGGCTTGCCATGCGCCGTTGCCTGACAGCGTCATGCGGTCGCCAAGGGCTTCCGCGACGTCCTCGCGTTCGGCGGCGATGCCCGAAACCTCGCCGTCCAGCGTGTAGGTCAGGCTTCGCGCGGCAGGATCGGCTATGTTTCGTGCGAGCCCTTCCAGCGACAGGCGCACATTCCCGGCGGAGAAATCGCTGGAGGACAATTGCGAGAGAGCGAGTGAGCCGGTCCAGCGTTCGTCCTGCGTCTCGCCGAAAACGATGTTGAGACGCCCTTGCCCCATCGTCGTTTCGCCGCCGGGCACCGGCAACACCACGCGGCCTCCGGCCGGGTCAGCTACATCTGCGTCAAGGCGCAGGCGCTGGAGAAAACCGTCCGCCGCAGTCTCGCCTTGCGCATCCAGGCTCATGGCGCCGCTGCGCAGCGTCAGCGTGTCGAGGCGGAAGCCTCCCGCATTCTTGGCTACGCCGCCGAGCCGAAGCGAGGTGTCGTCACCGAAGAAGCCTCGATAGGCCGGCGCGATCAACCGCGATATCGGGCCTTGAAGCTCCGACGCGACAGCAAGGCCGCCCTCGCCCCGATCCAGCCTCGCCGCACCCGTCAGCACTCGCTCGCCGTCAGCATCCAGCGCCAGCGTTATGCCCAAATCGCCGAGCGGGCCGCTTCCCGTCAGCGCGAGGCTCACAGGCGGCTTGCCTTCGATGTTCAGCACATTGGCAACGACGCCGTTTTCCGGCTCGGTCAGGGAGAGATCGAGGTCGAGATTCTCGGTAGCGTTGGCATAGGCAGCGGCAAGGCGAAGCGAGCCGCCTGGGCCATCCAGCCTTTCAAGATTGAGTTCCGTATCAAGCGCGCCGCCCGCGAGGCTGAGCCGTCCCGACGCGGAAAGCTCGGAGGCAAGGCCGAATACCGGCTCACCGAAAACAATCCGGTCTATGTCCAGGTTGCGCAGATCGATCGAGAGCGGCAATTCGGGCAAGCGGAAAGGCTGTGCTTCCGGCGAAGGCAACGATTCGTCCGGCAGCGGCCGACGGCTGATCTCGATGCGCTCTGCGCCAAGCGTCTGGATATCCAGCCTTCCCAGCAGCAGCGCGGAGCGGGTCCATTCGATGCGGGCATTGACGATGCGCAGCCAAATGCCTTGCCGGTCGGCAATCGTGATCTCGCCTATTTCCGCTTCCGACGACAGCACGCCGCGAATACCGCCGAGCCTTATCTGGCGGTTCGGTGAGGAAAGCTGGTTCTCCACCGTCGTAAGCAGCCAGGAACGCTCCTGCTCGGGCGTTTCCTGCGCCAGCGCCGGGAGAGCGCATACGAATAGAAGCAAGGAGACGAGAAACCGGATCAAAACGCCTGTCCTATCCCGACATAGAAAGCGACGGACGGATCGTCCGGTCCGCGATTGACAGGAAGGGCCGCATCGAGCCTGATCGGCCCCAGTGCCGTAAAATAGCGCAGGCCGAGGCCGACGCCCACCTTCAGATTGCCCCCGAAATCGGGAAAGGAGCCGGCGTCCACATAGCCGGCATCGGCGAAGGCCACGGCACCGATGGAATCCGTGAAGCGTCCCCGCAGTTCCAGCGAACCCTCGATCATCGACTTTCCGCCGACAATCTCGCCGTCAGGCTGCACCACCCCGATGCCTCGATAGGCATAGCCGCGAACCGAGCCGCCACCGCCCGACAGGAAAACCCGGTCCGGTGCGATCTGACTCACATCCGGCCCGAGAATGGAGCCGAGTTTCAGCCGGCCAGCAGCGACGAAGCGGCTCTCATCGCCAAAACCGTAGTAGGCCCGGCCTTCGGCGGTGAACCGCGCGGCGGGATTTCCGTAGTTGAACTCGTAGAACGGTTCGGCGGTAAATTCCGCGTAGAAGCCTTCCGTTGCATTTGCCGCGACGTCGCGCGTATCCCAGACGATGCCGCCGAGCAGGCCCGCGCTGGTGAAATTGCGGCTGCCGAACACCGGATCGTCGAAAGTGGCGTAGCGCACGGTGCCAAGCATGCGCGCGCTTAGTTGCTCGGAAAAGCGGGTGTTGAAGCCCGCCTCCAACGCCCCGCCGGTGCGCGTATAGGCGTCGAGAACCTCGCGGTCCCCGACAAGCGAAGAAATGAAATCGGTGTCGGGATTGAACACGCCCGGCTTGGTGAAGGACGCGCCGACGCGATAGGTATAATCGCCGGGGTCAAAGCCGCTGATGCCGGCCACCTTCGCCTCCAGCCTCAGGCGTTCGGCGCGGCCGAAGAGGTTGCGGTGCATCCAGTATGTCTCGAAGCCGGCGCCATCCACCGTGGAAAAGCTGCCACCGACGCCGAAGCGGCGCGGCGGGCGCTCCTGCACCACCACCGTCAGCGGCAAGGTGCCGTCCGGGTTGATCTCGTCGGCCTCCTGAATACGCAGGGAACGGAACACGTCGAGCCGCGCCAGCCGGTCGTTGGCGCGTTTTATATCATCGGGATCGTATTCCACGCCCGGTTTCAGGCCGGTCATGTAGGCGACGAATTCCGGGTCCATCCGCGCAGTGCCCTGAACGCCCACCCGACCATAGGAGGCGCGGCGTCCAGGCTCGACGACGATGCGTGCATCCACGCGATTTTCCGGGTGGACGGCCCTGACGCTGCGCTCGGCCGCAGCCGCCTTTGCGAATCCCTGTTGCCGCCACGCTTCGACCGACAACCGCTCGGCCTGAAGAATAACACCGGAGCGGGCGGGCTCGCCGGGCGCGAAACCTTCATTTTCCGGCAGCGCCACCCTGTCGCGACGGCTTGCCGGCGGCGGCGCCTGATTCACGATCAGCGTTTCGCCAAACATGAAAACCGGCCCTGGCACCACCTGCACATGGACCTTTGCCTGCTCGCCGAACAATGTATCCGGCGGCAGCGTATCTGCCTCCCGGCCGTCTATCGTGATGCTGATCGAGCCGCCATAGCGGCCCTGCGCATAGAGCGCGGCGAGCAGGCTGCGATAATCCCCCCTCGCCTTGGCGATGAGGCCGGCAGCGCCGGACGCAGGTTCCTCACGATCCGACCACAGCGACGAGGCGCCCTTGAGCTGCTTCTCGATGTCGTCGTCGCCGCCGGCGAATTCGACCTCATAGCTCTGGGGCGTGCCGATGGTGTCATCGGCATCCTCTCCGCCACGCTCGAAAAACTTGAAACCGAAAAGCTCGAAAGAGCCGGCCGGTTGGCTCCATGCAACGAGAGCGAACATGGCAGCCGGGACAATTATCGAGGGAAGCGTGCGGGCGCGGGCCGCGATCAACGCTCCCGCCCATGTCTAGACAGGGCCATACCCACTCTCACTCTATCATCCCGCCGTCAGTCATTTTCCCAGAACGCGACTGAGGGTCAAGCCATTATTCCAGTTTATGTTTTCGAGTGGCAATTTCGCACATCGACCCTTTTGCGCGGGTTAACGCCCGCGTTTACACCGGTTAACGCTCCTTGCGGAACATAAGCGCAGACTGCTGCTCCGTCGCCGGATCGGAAGCGGGGAGAGTTATGGCCGAGGGAAAATACACCCGGCCCATCGCAGCCGGAATGCCCGCGCGGCGGGCTACGGAGAGTCGCGTTACCTGACCTGATCGAGCAGGCGCTTGCATTCGAGCAGGTCGAACAGCGCCTCCTGCAACAATGCGCGATTGTCACGCGAAAGCTTGTTGTCGCCTGGCTGCACGGGACCGTCGTCTTCGGCGCGGCCAAGCCCGAAGAAGCGGCGGCTCGGACGCGCTTTTGCCTCGCCCACAAGCATCTCGTCGGAAGGCTGCGGCACGCGCGCGGCGGCCTGCTCCGCCGCTTCCGCCTGATTTCGCTGCGCTATCGCTTCCACGGCGGCCATGTCGCCGGAACCGATCGCGATAATGAACTGCGTCCCGTTGTCCTTGAGAAGTTTCTGCACACCCTTGATGGTGTAGCCCTGATCGTAGAGCATGTATTGGATGCCCTTGATCAATTCCACGTCCTGCGGGCGATAGTAGCGCCGGCCGCCGCCGCGCTTCATCGGCTTGATCTGATTGAATCGCGTTTCCCAGAAGCGCAGCACATGCTGCGGCAGGCCGAGGTCTTCAGCCACCTCGCTTATGGTTCGGAAAGCGTCCGGACTCTTGTCCATAAGACTCCGCCAAAATGATTCGCATATATTTCAGCGCGTTGGCGAAGAATATTCAAGTCCGCCATCATTCCGGCGGATCGTCAGCGCGTCTTTCGCCTAGCTGCCGGCTTTGGGGCGGGCCTGATGCCCCTCTATGATGTGCTGTTTGAGCACATTGGACGCCTTGAAGGTCATGACCTTGCGCGGCAGGATCGGGACCTCCTCGCCGGTCTTGGGATTACGGCCGATACGTTCGTTCTTCTCGCGCACCTGGAAGGTCGCGAACGAGGAAAGCTTCACCGTCTCCCCACGAACGATGGCGTCGCAGATCTCATCGAGAACCATTTCGACAAGCTGGGCTGACTCGGTGCGCGAGAGGCCAACTTTTCGATATACCGCCTCCGCGAGGTCCGCGCGCGTAAGTGTCTTGCCCCCCATCCGCCGACCTAACCATCCTGAAAAGATTAATAAGATACAACCAAAGGACGTTAGGGAATTGCCCCAGACAGGTCAAGAACCCCTCACCGCCGCTTGATTAATCAAAAGTTAGCCGGGTGCACGGCTACCAGCGGAGAAGCACGGCCCCCCACGTGAAGCCGCCGCCCATTGCCTCCAGAAGCACCAGGTCGCCTTTGCGGATGCGTCCGTCCGCCACCGCCGTCGCAAGCGCCAGCGGAACCGACGCTGCCGACGTATTGCCGTGCAAATCCACGGTAACAACGACCTTTTCCGGCGCTATATCCAGCTTTCTGGCCGAAGCGTCTATGATGCGCTTGTTTGCCTGATGGGGAACGAACCAGTCCAGATCGGCAGCGGTGATCCCGGCCTCGTCGAAAGTCGCCTCGATCACGTCAGTTATCATGCCTACAGCATGTTTGAAGACCTCGCGGCCCTCCATGCGCAGATGGCCCACCGTTCCGGTGGTCGAGGGACCGCCGTCCACATAGAGCTTGTCCTTGTGGGTTCCGTCCGAACGCAGGCTCGCAGCAAGGATGCCTCGATCCGCCGTCGTGCCCTTCCCTTCGGCGGCTTCCAGCACGATGGCGCCGGCGCCGTCGCCGAACAGCACGCAGGTCGTGCGATCCGTCCAGTCGAGGATACGGGAGAACGTCTCCGAGCCGATGACCAGCACGCGCCGCGCCATGCCTCCGCGTATATGCAGGTCGGCGGTAGTGACGGCATAGACGAACCCGCTGCAAACTGCCTGCATGTCAAATGCGAAGCCATGCCGCATACCAAGCCGATTCTGGATTTCAACCGACGTGGCGGGAAAGGTGTTGTTGGGCGTCGAGGTCGCCAGAATGATGACGTCGATGTCATCCGGCGTCAGCCCGGCATTGTCGAGTGCTGCCCGTGCGGCGGCTTCCCCCAATGAGGCGGTCGTCTCGCTGTCGTCGGCAATGTAACGCTGGCGGATGCCCGTGCGCTGCACGATCCACTCGTCCGACGTCTCGACGATGCCCTCGAAATCGGCGTTGCTCATCGCGCGGCGCGGCAATGCGGCGCCAACACCGCGGACGACAGAGCGGATCATCTGAGCGTTATCCCTGTTGCTGGCCGGCGGCGCGTTGGCCGGCCGGCTCCGGTTCGTTGACGGCGTGGCGCGCTTCGAACTGGTCGAGCTCGGTTCGGATCGTGGCGAGCAGGCCGCGACGCACCATGTCGTATGCAAGTTCGACAGCGGCCGAGAAGCCCTCGTCGTCCGTGCCGCCGTGGCTTTTCACCACGATGCCGTTGAGGCCGAGAAAGACGCCGCCATTGATCTTGCGCACGTCGAGCTTCTCGCGTAGGCGACGGAACGCATCCCGCGCGAAAAGATAGCCGATGCGCGCCATCAGCGTGCGGCTCATGGCGGCTCGGAGATACTCGCCGATCTGGCGCGCCGTCCCCTCGGCGGTCTTGAGGGCGATGTTGCCCGAGAAACCCTCCGTCACGACGACATCGACCGTACCTTTTGCAATGTCGTCGCCTTCCACGAAGCCGCGATAGTTCATGGAAGGCAGCGCCGCCTCACGCAACATGCGCCCGGCTTCCTTGACCTCCTCCTGACCCTTGATCTCCTCGACGCCGACATTGAGCAGGCCGACCGTGGGACGGTCGAGCTGGAAGATGGCATGTGCCATGGCCGCGCCGAGAATCGAGAAGTCGACAAGCTGCTTGGCATCGGCGCCAATGGTCGCGCCGACATCGAGCACGACGCATTCGCTCTTCATGGTCGGCCAGAGCGCGGCGATAGCCGGACGCTCTATGCCCGACATGGTACGCAGGCAAAAGGTGGACATGGCCATGAGCGCGCCGGTATTGCCGGCGGAAACACAGGCGTCCGCCTCTCCGTTGCGGACCGCTTCAATGGCGTTCCACATGGATGACTTGCCTCGCCCGTGGCGCAGCGCCTGGCTGGGCTTCTCCTCCATGCCGATGGCCACATCCGCGTGACGGAACTCGCTCACGCTCGCGAGGCCCGGATATTTCGCAAGCAGCGGCTCCACCTCGGCAGCGCGACCGTAGATCAGGAAACGGATGTCCGGGCGGCGCTCCACGACCCTGACAAGGCCGGGAAGAATGATCGCCGGGCCGTGATCCCCTCCCATAGCGTCAACGGAAATACGTATCACGCGGTTGCCTTGCTCACTCTGGCCCGGTTTCCGGGCGGTGGAAAATGTGCGGCGAAAATAGCCGTTTTGCGCGCCCGCACAACTCGGATTCGTTTTCCGTTGCGGCGATGTTCACGATTTGCGGAAGAGCTGTCCGAGCTTTTCCGCAAGAGGCCCCTGCTCCGGCTCATCCGGTCCCACGCCGGGAGCGACCTCCGCGACGGCGCCTTCCTTGCGGGGATATGGATCAATGGCCAGCGCGAAAAATTCCTCGGCCAATGCACCGACGTCGATCATATCGCCCTTGAAGGTTTCGGGGGCGTCTTCGCCCTCCGCATCGAGAACGAGCTCGCCCTTCTCGTAGAATTCCGGCCTGAACAGGCGCGATCCCTCCGGCACGAATATGGCGTCCACATCCTCCCCGATCGCCGCCGGGACGGGTTCGAGCGTGACGATGCAGGCCTGCACGATATCGGCGGCCACCTTGCCATGCACCTTCACGGCGCTACCCTGCCAGCGCGACAGCGTGAAGTCGAAACGAAACCGCTCGACCGAAAGAAGGCCATGCTCGCGCGCAAGCGCGTCGCGCTGTGCGTCGTCCGCTTCCAGCCAGACCGGCAGTCCCTTGCCGGGCAGATGCGCGACATTCACCCGGTAGGATACGGGACTCTGTGACTGGGGGGCGCTCATGCCGCCTGCCCGGAAACGGATGCGGCAGGCGACGGAAAGACCACCTCTCCCGTCAGCAGACGTGCGGTCGGCTGGCTGCGCAGTTCTGCTTCAGCAAGGAGAGCATAACGCGCGAGGCTGCCTGCCTGCGGCCAGCTTTCCTCTCCGGGCCTGACATTGCGCCGAAGCGCCTCTGCAAGCGCCGCCGCATCATTGGCTTCGATGGCCCCGGAATAGGCGGCCACGCGGCCATAGAACATGCGGGCCAGTTTCTTCATGCGCTTCGGCACGCCCTGATCGCTGATGCCAAGTTCCCGCAGCGAATGCTCGACATCCTTGAAGAACTCGTCCGTCAGTTCCTGCGCGATGTCGCGCCCGGCCTGTTCCTCGCCGCGCAGGCGGTGCAGGATCAGAAAGACATGCAGCGAAAGCATCTCGAAACGACCGATCGGCGTATCGGGCACGTCCCAATCGGCATAGGGTACCGGCTGCCGCGCGGCCGCCACGATTCGGTCGTAGAGCGCGTCGATAACGGTCTGGTTGGTTGTCGGCGTCAGGCCGAACAAGCGTTTGAACATGCCGGGTTGGGTCCGATCTTGGTATTGATGGCTGAGGTCAGGTTGCATCGTCGGCAAAGCTGGTTTACCGCTTTTCGCGCTCCGTGCAAACCGGCGCGGGTATTGGCGAAAGCCGCATCGGGGATGGGTGCAAGGTGTTGTCTCAGTCGCATGATTTCAACCGTTCGGGCATGAAAAAGTCCGCCTCCGCGCTTGTGCTCGGTGTCGCGCTGGCATTTCTGGCCGGCTGCAACGCGGGCGAAGCTCTTTCAACCGGCGAGACGCTCTCGCAGGGTTACGTGGTGGACCAGCAGGCGCTCGACATGGTTCCGGTCGGCTCCAGCCGCGAGCAGGTCCAGCTTGCGCTGGGCACGCCCTCGACAACGGCCACCTTCGATAATGAGGTGTTCTACTATATCTCGCAGACCCGCCGCAGGCCGGTCGCTTTCATGAATCCGCGCCTTGTGGACCAGCGCGTGCTCGCCGTCTATTTCGGGGACGATGGCCGCGTCAGCAATATCGCCAATTACGGCATGATGGACGGCAAGGTCTTCGATTTCATTTCGCGCACCACGCCGACCGGCGGCAAGGACCAGAATTTCCTGATCCAGATGATCACGGGCGTGGGCGGCGGAATGCCGAGCCTGCCCGGCGGCGGCAGATAGGCATCGACGTTCTCTCAAAAACCGCGGGAGCAATCCCGCGGTTTTTGGCTTGGAGCAATGGCCCGGCGCGATAAGCGCCGGGCGTACCGATCAATGCGCCAGCACGGCGAGCAGCAGCAGCGCCATGATGTTGGTGATCTTGATCGCCGGATTGACCGCCGGTCCGGCGGTATCCTTGTAGGGATCGCCCACCGTATCGCCGGTCACGGACGCCTTGTGCGCATCCGATCCTTTCAGATGCTTCACGCCATCCTTGTCGACGAAGCCATCCTCGAAGGACTTCTTGGCGTTGTCCCACGCGCCACCGCCCGACGTCATGGAGATCGCCACGAACAGGCCGTTGACGATGACGCCGAGCAAGGACGCACCGAGCGCGGCGAAGGCCGATGCCTTGGAACCGGAGATGAGCAGCACGCCGAAATAGACGACGAGCGGCGCCAGCACGGGCAGGAGCGACGGCACGATCATCTCGCGGATCGCGGCCCTGGTGAGCAGGTCCACGGCACGGGCGTAGTTCGGCTTCGAGGTTCCGGCCATGATGCCCGGATCTTCGCGGAACTGCCTGCGCACCTCCTCCACGATGGAACCGGCTGCACGGCCCACGGCTGTCATGGCGATGCCGCCGAACAGATACGGGATCAGGCCGCCGAAAATCAGCCCCGCCACGACATAGGGGTTCGACAGGTCGAAGGAGATTTCGCCCACATCGGCGAAATAGGGGAATTGAGTGCTGTTGGCGGCAAAATATTGCAAGTCGTAGCTATAGGCCGCGAACAGGACCAGCGCGCCGAGGCCGGCCGAACCGATGGCATAGCCCTTGGTGACGGCCTTGGTGGTGTTGCCCACGGCATCGAGCGCGTCGGTCGAGTGCCGCACTTCCGGCGGAAGTCCCGACATTTCGGCGATGCCGCCGGCATTGTCTGTCACCGGCCCGAAGGCATCCAGCGCGACGATCATGCCGGCGAGGCCGAGCATGGTGGTGACGGCGATGGCTGTGCCGAACAGGCCCGCAAGCTGGAAGGTGACGATGATGCCGCCGACGATGACGATGGCCGGCAGCGCCGTCGATTCCAGCGACACGGCCAGACCCTGGATCACGTTGGTGCCGTGGCCGGTGACGGAGGCCTGGGCGATGGAGTTGACGGGGCGCTTGTTGGTTCCCGTGTAGTATTCGGTGATGATGACGATGAGGCCGGTCACAACCAGGCCGATCAGACCACAGGTGAACAGGCTCGTGCCGGTGATCTCCGCGCCTCCCACCGTGCCCAGCGGACCCCAGCCCACCGTCAGCGCAGTTGCGCCGCCGAGACCGATGATCGTCAGCACGCCCGTCACGATGAGGCCCTTGTAGAGCGCGCCCATGATCGAGCCGTTGGTCCCCAGCTTGACGAAGAAGGTGCCGATGATCGAGGTGATGATGCACGCGCCGCAGATGGCGAGCGGATAGAGCATGACGCTCGACAGAACCTCGCTGCCCGCGAAGAAGATCGCGCCGAGAACCATCGTGGCAACCACCGTCACCGCATAAGTCTCGAACAGGTCGGCCGCCATGCCGGCGCAGTCGCCGACATTGTCACCCACATTGTCGGCGATGGTCGCCGGATTGCGCGGATCGTCCTCGGGGATGCCAGCTTCCACCTTGCCCACCAGATCGCCGCCCACGTCGGCGCCCTTGGTGAAGATGCCGCCGCCGAGACGGGCGAATATGGAGATCAGCGATGCGCCGAAGCCGAGCGCAACCAGCGCGTCGATCACCTCGCGGTCCGCCGGAGCATGGCCCAGCGGGCCGGTGAGTATCCAGAAATAGACGGCGACGCCCAGAAGCGCGAGGCCGGCAACCAGCATGCCGGTGATGGCGCCGGACTTGAAGGCGATGTCGAGACCGGCGGCGAGGCTGCGTGAAGCGGCCTGCGCGGTGCGCACATTCGCCCGCACGGAAACGTGCATGCCGATGAAGCCGGCAGCGCCCGAAAGCACCGCCCCGATAAGGAAGCCGACAGCCGCCACCCCGGACAGCAGCCACCACGCCAGCAGGAACACGATGACGCCGACAATGGCGATGGTCGTATACTGGCGGGTCAGATAGGCCTGCGCACCCTCTCGGATGGCACCGGCGATTTCCTGCATGCGTGCATTGCCCTGATCGGCCGCGAGGACCGATTGCGTCGCCCATATGGCGTAAAGGACAGAAAGCAGGCCGCAGGCAATGACGACATAAAGCATGGTCATGCCAATTCTCTTCCCTTGAATTTGGCCCGACGAAATCCCCTCCCGGGCCGTTTGCGAAACGAAGCCGGCTGAATCCTCTCCCGGCCTCTCCCAAGGGAAGATGCGGAACCGTCAGATCAACGTCAAGGACTTGTTGGCGGGCAGGCCCGTCCCCGCACCTGGCTGCACCGGCATCAGGACGCCACGGGCTGCCGCCGCACTACAAGATAAAGCGCCGCGAGGCTGGCGAGGCAGAGCGCGACAACCGGGAATACGATCCAGTTCAGCGCGTCCCAACCCCAGGCATTGTAGATCTGGCCGGACATAAGCGAGGCCAGCGCGACAAAGCCGAACAGGATGAAGTCGTGCAGACCCTGAACCTTGCCCTTCTCCGACAGGCGGTATGTGTCGGCAACCATAGCGGTAGCGCCGATGAAGCCGAAATTCCATCCGAGGCCGAGGAGGATCAACGCGCTCCAGAATTGCCACAGTGCGATGCCCGACAGGGCGACCATCGCGCAGCCCACAAGCAGGACAAGGCCGAATGCCACGATCCGTTCACGCCCGAAACGGGCAATCAGCCGTCCGGTGAAAAAGCTCGGCGCGAACATGGCCATCACATGCCAGGAGATTCCGAGCGTCGCCTGGTCCGGCGAGAAGCCGCAGCCCACCATTGCCAGCGGCGCGCCCGTCATGACGAGGCTCATCAGCGCATAGGAGCCGACCGCGCATAACAGTCCCACCGCGAAAAGCGGTTGCCGCACGATCTCGCCAAGCGGTCGTGCCGGCAGATCAGCCGCCGCGGAACGGCCGGAAGCTGCCGTAACACGCGGCAGAAACGACAGGATCAACGCGCCGAGAGCCGCGAGCGCGACGATCGAGGCAAAGGAGCCCGCAAACATCACCGGAGCCAGCGCCTCGCGGGTGAAAATGACGATCTGCGGTCCCAATATCGCGGTGAGCACCCCGCCAGCCATGACGAAGGAGATGGCACGCGCCTTGAAGGCCGGAGGGACGTTATCGGCGGCGGCGAACCGGAACTGCTGGACGAAGGCGCCGCCCGCGCCGACGAGAAGCAGGCCGAACGTGAACAGCCAGAACGACGATTGGAACAACGCCAGAGTCGAAACGATGCCGGCCAGGGCTGTCACCCCGCAGCCGAAAATAAATCCTGCCCGCTGGCCGATCCGCTTTACGACAGCTGCGGCCGGGATCGCAGCCAGCGCGACACCGAGGGTGAAGGCCGTAACCGGCGCGGTGGCCAGAGATTTGTCCGCGTCGAGCAGATAATAGCCGGCGAGGCCGCCAACCGACATCGATATTGGTGCAGCCGAGCCGACGATCGCCTGCGAGGTGGCCAGAACGATCGCCGTGCGCCGAGCGGCATGCTCGTCACTCATGGCTGCGGATGCGGTCATTTCCCCTTGCCCTCGCCGCGAACCCGGCGCGCAACGCGATCAAGCACGGCATTGACGAGCCCCGGCTCCTCCTCCGTATAGAACGCCTTAGCGATATCGACATATTCGGAGACGATCACAGCGACAGGCACGTCCTCGCGGCGCAAAATCTCGAAAACGCCGGCCCGCAGGATCGCGCGCAGCGTCGAATCCAGCCGCGACAGCGGCCAGTCATCGGTGAGCGCCTGCCGGATGACAGGATCGACTGTCTTTTGGTTTTCCACGACGCCGGCCAGGATCGCGCGGAACCATTGTGCATCGGCCTCGCGGTAGACCTGCCCGTCCACCTCCTTGCCGAGACGGAACGCCTCGTATTCTGCGGCCGTCTCCAGAACGCCGCCGCCCGCCACGTCCATCTGATAGAGCGCCTGCACCGCGGCGAGCCGCGCCGCGCCGCGCTTGTTGGCTGGGCGTATCTCGCGGGAGGCGTCCTGCGAAGGCTGGCTCATGCTCAAGCTCCAAGCCGGGCACGCAGGGCGATCATGGCAAGTGCCGCGCGCGCGGCAAACCCGCCCTTGTCGCCTTCGTCGCGTCGCGCCCGCGCCCAGGCCTGCTCGTCGTTCTCCACGGTCAGGATGCCGTTGCCGACCGCAAGGCTCTCCTCCACCGCAAGTTCCATCAGCGCACGGCTCGATTCATTCGCCACGATCTCGAAATGATAGGTTTCGCCGCGAATGACGCATCCGAGCGCGACATAGCCGTCATACTCCGTGCCGCCATTCTCCGCAGCGTCGAGCGCGAAGGATATCACGGCAGGGATTTCCAGCGCACCGGGAACCGTCACCACCTCATATGTCGCACCCGCCGCGTCGAGCGCCGCCTTCGCACCATCGAGAAGCGCGTCTGCCAGATCGTCATAGAAGCGCGCCTCGACGATGAGGATATGAGCCCGTTCCGGCATGGGAAGGGGGGCGGTCTGGTGGGGGGTGGCCATGTCAGTCTCCGGGTGAGCCGGTCAATTCAAACGCGCCGCCGCGAAGCGGATTCGGGCGCTGCGTTTTAAGCTCTTGTTTTTTCGCATGTCGTCGCTCCGAAGCCGGTTCCGCCTCGGGCGACATGCTTTAGGCCGAACGCCGGACCTCCGCAAGCGGTTCGTTGCCGCCGAACTCCATCAGCCGCGCGGCATAGCGCGCCATCGTGTCCACCTCGATATTGACGCGATCCCCGACCGCGCGCTCGCCCCATGTGGTCACATCCAGCGAATGATGGATAAGCAGCACGTCGAAGCGGGTGCCATCGACTCCGTTGACGGTCAGCGACGTACCGTCGAGCGCCACCGAACCTTTCGGTGCAATGAATTTCGCAAGATCGCGCGGCGCCTCCAGCGTGAAACGCACTGCTTCGCCTTCATCCTTGCGAGCGACGATTTCGGCAGTCCCGTCCACGTGCCCCGCAACGATATGACCGCCCAGTTCGTCGCCTATCTTGAGCGCCCGCTCCAGATTGAGGCGCGTGCCCTGCCGCCAGGCCGAAGCCGTGGTGAGCCGCAGCGCCTCCTCCCACGCCTCGACCTCGAACCAGTGGGCATTGCTCGCCGTCTCCGGCAGAGCGACCACCGTAAGGCAGACGCCGGAACAGGCGATGGACGCGCCGATCTCGATGGTGGCGGGGTCGTAGTTCGTCTCGATGCGAAGGCGCACGCCCTCGTCGCGCGGCGAAACCTCCGCGACTTTCCCGATATCGGTGACGATGCCCGTGAACATCAGCGATCCCTCACATATTCCGAATAACGATCCGGTCCGAACCAAGCCTCGCGGACGAGGCTGAAACCTTCCGGCATATGGTCGCGATCCAGCGGCGCGGCAATGCCGCCCTCGCCAACGACGATCTCGCCGGTGAAAAGCGCGATGCGGTCCACCAGCCCGTCCGCGAGGAAATTGCGGACAGTTTCCGCTCCACCCTCGACCATCAGCGTGGCCATGCCGCGCGCGGCAAGATCTTCCGCCAGCTCCGGCAAGGCGATGCGCCCCTCGAACTCCTCGGCGGCGAGCAATTCCACGCCCATTGCCGAAAGCGCAGCCTTCCGGTCTGCATCCGCGCGCGCGCCACAGGCTAGCATGACCGGAACCTGCCTCGCCGTTAGCGCCAGCTTCGACTGCAATGGCAGGCGGGAATCCATATCGAGCACGATACGGGCGGGCGAACGGCTTTCGAGCCCCGGCAGCCGGCATGTCAGCTCGGGGTCGTCGGCCAACGCCGTGCCGATGCCTATCAGGATCGCATCGGCTTCCGCGCGCATCGCATGGACTTGCGCGCGCGAGACCGGGCCTGTGATGGCAAGCTGCCCCTGCCCTTTCCTGCCGATCATACCGTCGGCTGAAACTGCCATCTTCACAGTGACTTCCGGCCGTCTTTTGACAGATCGAGTCAGATACCCTGCCATCAGGTTTGCAGCATCGCTGGCAAGGATACCTTCGACCACCTCGATGCCCGCAGCACGTAATATCGCATAGCCGCGCCCGCCGACGCGCGCATCCGGGTCGCTTGCCGCGCCGACCACCCGGGCGATCCCCGCCGCAGCCAGCGCCTCCGCGCAAGGAGGCGTGCGGCCATGATGGGCGCACGGCTCCAGCGTGACATAGGCGGTCGCGCCGCGAGCCAGCACGCCGGCCTCGTCCAGCGCCTGCGTTTCGGCATGCGGCCTTCCGCCAAGCGCCGTGACGCCGCGCCCCACGATGAAGGGGCCAGCCCCATCGTCGCGGACGATGAGCGTGCCGACCGAGGGATTGGTGGCCGTCAGGCCGAGATGTTTTCGGGAAAGCCGGATCGCGGCGGCCATGAAGCGGCGGTCGAGATCGGCCTGCGCCGACGCCTCGCGTCTCGCATTCATGTCAGCCGGCGTCCTCGTCGCCCTTCAGCTCGCCCAGCAATTCGTGGAAGTCGCGGGCCTCGCGAAAATTGCGATAAACCGAGGCGAAACGGACATAGGCGACGTCATCCAGCGACTTCAGCGCCTCCATGACCAGCTTGCCGATATCGCCGGAAGCGATTTCCGTCTCGCCCGAGCTTTCGAGCTGGCGCACAATGCCGGTCACGGCGCGCTCCACGCGCTCCGGATCGACATTGCGCTTCCTCAGCGCAATGTCGAAAGAGCGCATGAGCTTGTCACGGTCGAACGGCACCTTGCGCCCGGTTTTCTTCACCACAACGAGATCGCGAAGCTGCACCCGCTCGAAGGTGGTGAAGCGGCCCCCGCAATCCGGGCAGACACGACGGCGGCGGATCGCCGCCCCGTCCTCGGCGGGGCGGGAATCCTTCACCTGCGTGTCTTCGGATTGGCAGTAAGGGCAGCGCATGGCGACCTGCTATCTTTCGTTCAGCCCATATAGGAATACATGGGGAAGCGGTCGGTCAACGCCTCGACCTTCGCCTTCACCGCAGCTTCCACGGCTGCATTGCCTTCGTCGGAATTGGCGGCCTTGAGCCCGTCCAGAACCTCCGCGATCAGCTTGCCGATCTCGCGGAACTCCGCGACGCCGAAGCCGCGCGTGGTTCCCGCCGGCGTGCCGAGACGGACGCCCGAGGTCACGAGCGGCTTTTCCGGGTCGTACGGAATGCCGTTCTTGTTGCAGGTGATGGCGGCGCGTCCGAGCGCGGCCTCGGCCCGCTTGCCGGTGGCGTTCTTGGGCCGCAGATCGACCAGCATCAGATGATTGTCCGTGCCGCCCGACACGATGTCGAGGCCGGTTTCCTTCAGGCTCTCGGCCAGCGCCTTCGCATTGGCCACAACATTCGCGGCATAGGTCTTGAACTCCGGCTGCAACGCCTCGCCGAACGCCACCGCCTTCGCGGCGATGACATGCATCAGCGGCCCGCCCTGCAAGCCCGGAAATACCGCCGTGTTGATCCGCTTCGCGATCTGCTCGTCATTGCACAGGATCATGCCACCGCGCGGGCCGCGCAGGGATTTGTGCGTGGTGGTCGTGACAACATGGGCGTAGGGCAGCGGCGACGGATGAACGCCGCCGGCCACCAGGCCCGCTATGTGGGCCATGTCGACCATCAGATAGGCGCCGACCGAATCCGCGATCTCGCGGAACCGCTTCCAATCCCAGATGCGCGAATAGGCGGTGCCGCCGGCGATGATGAGCTTCGGCTTGTGCTGCTGGGCCAGCTTCTCGATCTCCGCCATGTCGAGGCGGTTATCCTCGCGGCTCACGCCGTAGGAAACAACGTTGAACCACTTGCCCGACATGTTGACCGGCGATCCATGCGTCAGGTGCCCGCCCGAATTGAGGTCCAGGCCCATGAAGGTGTCGCCCGGCTGAAGCAGCGCGAGGAATACGGCCTGGTTCATCTGGCTGCCCGAATTGGGCTGCACATTGGCGAAATTGCAGGAAAACAACTTCTTTGCGCGCTCGATCGCCAATTCCTCGGCGATATCCACGAACTGGCAGCCGCCATAATAGCGCCGTCCCGGATAACCCTCGGCATATTTGTTGGTCATGATGGAGCCCTGCGCTTCCAGCACAGCGCGGGAAACGATGTTCTCCGAGGCGATCAGCTCCAGCTCATGACGCTGACGACCCAACTCGGAACGGATCGCGCCGAATATCTCGGGGTCGCGCTCTTCGAGAGGCATGGTGAAAAAGGGATCGGCGGACACCGACCGGGCGGACGCTGTTGACATAACAAGCTCCATCGCAGGGCAAATAGAGCGCGGCGCTTATCATGTTTCCCGCAGGCCCGCCACGTGTGCACCGCAAAAAACGCCTGTGCCAGATTGGCGCTCCGGCACGTCGCCAAGAAAAAAGGCCGCCTCAAGGGCGGCCTCTCCGATGCTGAAAACGCTTCGCTTAAAGCGAGGACGTGATCTGCAACTCGTCCACGCCGTCGCGGGCGTAGATGTCGTCGCGAAAATGCACCACCGCATCGCCGGTCGACCATGCGGTGATGTAAGTGAAATAGACCGGAACAGGATTGGACAAGGAGACGGGCGTGCTCTCGCCGCTCTTGATCGTCTGCTCGAAACGCTGGCGGCTCCAGCCCGGCGTGTCGCGCAGCAGCCATGTCACAAGGTCGCGCACATTCTGCACGCGCACGCAGCCCGAGGAATCGAAGCGCATCAGGTTGTTGAACAGGCTCTGCTGCGGCGTGTCGTGCATGTAGGTGGCATGCGGGTTCGGGAAATTGATCTTCACCGAAGCCATAGCGTTAATCTTGCCGGGGTCCTGTCGGAAACGCAGCTTCGCCGCCTCTTCGGTCGACCAGTCGATCGTCAGCGGGTCGATTTCGGTGCCATTGGGGCCGAGGATGCGGATGTTGTTCTTGGCAAGGTACTGAGGATCCTTGCGCATCAGCGGGATGATGTCCTTACGGACGATCGATTCCGGCGCGTTCCAGTACGGGTTGACGATGATCTCGTTGATCTTGGAGTTCAGGATCGGCGTCTGGCGGTCGATCTTGCCGACAATGGCGGTGTGGCGCAGCACGACGCGGCCATTCTCGACGGCCTCGATCTGCGCGGCCGGGATGTTGACCATCACGTATCGCTGGCCGAGATCGCCGGACATGGTGCGAAGGCGCACCAGGTTGGTTTCAAGCTGGCCGAGGCGCACCGGCGCCGAAACATTCATGGCCGAATAGGTGTATTGCCCCATCACACCGTCGGCGGGCAGCCCGTGCCGAGTCTGGAAACGGCGCAACGCAGCGTCCACGTAAGTGTCGAAGGACTGGGAGATGCCCGCCTGGGTCGAAAGGTCGCCGGAGATTATCAGGCGGCGGCGCAGCGCCTCCACGTCCGGGTCGATCACGCCGAGCTTGAGCTTCTTGCGGGCAGGGACGGCAGGCCAGCCGCCCTGCGACACGATGTTCTGGTACTGCCCGATGGCCTGCTCGATGAACGAGACGGTTTCGGCACTGAAGATGGGAAGGTTGGACGCGACCCTGCCACCTTGCGAGGTACTGGCGTCGAACTGGTCGTTCCAAGTCCCGCGGCGCGGCGCGTTCAGAATATCGTTGATGACCGTCTGCGCAAAAGCGCCCCCAGCGATAGCCGAGGCGGCGACTGCGCCGGCGCCGCTCAAAAAGGCTCGGCGTGTTATGGACATATTGGCCTCCTGCCTGCGCCAACCGCGCATTCACATCGTTCAGCAGCCTGCGGACATTACCGTTAACATTCCGCCAACCAAAGGCGAAAAAGGCTGCACTGCCGTCATGGCCGGATCGGGCCAGTTAGGCGGATAGATGCCTCAGGGCAAGCCATCTGAATATGGCGGGATAGTGACGAAACCGGCGCAAAGGCCGAATTCGCCGCCACTGTTGCAAGATGGCCGGCGCCCCGGGGGAGCGCCGGCCATCGTCGTGGAGTTCCCGACCAGGGAACTTCGAGGGATCACATGCGATAGGCGATCGTGTCGTTCCAGAAGCGGTCCAGCCGCTGCAAGGCGCGGTTCATCTGCTGGAACTCGTCACGGTTGATGCCGCCCACCTGTTCGATGGAACCGACGTGCCGCTCGTAGAGCCGCCCGACCACCTCGGCGACCTCCTGCCCCTTCGGGGTCAGGCTGATACGCACAGAGCGGCGGTCCACACGCGATCGCTGATGGCTGATGAAGCCAAGCTCGACCAGCTTCTTGAGATTGTAGGAGACGTTCGAGCCGAGATAATAGCCGCGCGAACGCAGCTCCCCGGCGGTCAGCTCCGCATTACCGATGTTGAACAGCAGCAAGGCCTGGATCGCGTTGATATCGCTGCGGCCATTGCGGTCGAACTCATCCTTGATAACGTCCAGCAGCCTGCGGTGCAGGCGCTCGACGAGCTGAAGGGATTCCAGATACAGGGAACGGATCGCGCTGCGCTGATCCTCGTGTTCCACGGCGGCGGGTTTCGCCGGCTGACGCGAAGTCATCATTGCTATTGCCTCTCGTTTAACGCCCGGTGATTTTCTTTTTGTCTCACCTTACGAGCGACAATATCGAATGCCTCTAAAATTCGACTTAAACCTCAGCCTTAACAATGAGTTGAGGAGGCAAGATCGAAAACAGGCTGAACGTGCGGTAAACGCAATCGCTCTATTTTGCCTGAGCCCTGCGCCGCTCCATATAGAGTGTCACGCGCAGGGAGACATAGAGCAGCAGAACCAGGCCGTGTGAAAAGACGATCGGAAGGCGGCTGCCGAACAGTTCCGGGAAGCCGGCATACATCACCGTTTCCGCCGCGGCGCAAACGAACCAGATCACCGGCCCCCAGGATGCCAGACCCCACAGGCCGATGGCGGCGAAAGGGAACAAGACCGCCAGCGAAACCGAAGCCACCTGCCAATATGCCGGCATCAGGTCGAACCGCCACAGCGGGTCGTCATAATAGCCGATGAGGCGCACCCAGTAGAGCAAGCCGAACAGGAGGCAGTAGACCGCGATGACCCGGTGGAACCATTGCCATATCAGCTCGAGCGTCGTCGCGTGCAGCGGCGCGCGTTCGTATGCCTCTTGCATGGCAGGCGCAAACTCCCCGATGACCCGACTCGGGCCAGCATAGGGACGCAGGCCCGATCCGCAAGGCGGCCCGGCGGCTATCCCGCAGCTATAGCCTCGATCTCGACCAGGAACGCCGGCGAGGCGAGCGCCTTGACGTAGACGAGGGTGGTCGCTGCGGGCGGCTGCGCCAGCAGCGGCACTGCAGCGGACGTGAAGCCGTCGAAATTCGCCTCATCCGTGAGATAGATCGTGGTTTTCACGATGTCCGAGGGCGTCATGCCGGCAGCGGCGAGGACCGCTATCAGGTTCTCGATGGCCGCCCTTGCCTGCTCGCCTATGCCTTCGGGAACGCTGCCGTCAGGCCGAACGCCGACCTGACCGGACACGAAGACTAGTCGCGCGCCTGCCTCCACCTCGACGCCCTGGCTATAGAACGGGGATGGGGGCGCACCTGCGGGATTGAATTTCCTCGGCATGTCTCATTCCTCCTTCTTGTGTCGTTGCGGCGCTCGCCGGAAGCGGTCCCGCGCCTGTCTCAACCTTTCGAACTGCGCACGCACCGCATCTTCAAAGCCCTTGTCGAAACGGCCGGCCCGGGAAAAGACGAGTATGCCGTGGTAAAGTAGAAGCAGGCTGTCCGCTTCGATGTCCGCCCGTTCCACTCCCAGTTCGCGGGTGAGCACAGCGCGGATGCCCGACGTTACGAGGTCGAACGATCTGGCAATCTCCCCGTCCGCCGGCGAGCCATGCCCTCCGAACTCGACCGTCGCGTTGACGACGAGACAGCCGAAGCCATCGGTCAGCGGCTCGCGGAACAGCGACAGAAACAGCCACTCCAGATCGTCCAGGGTTGCCGCAGGCCCGGCATGAGCCTCGATACGGCCAGCCACGAAGCCCCCGACATAGCGCGCCATCGCGGCGCGGTAGAGCCCGTCCTTGTCGCCATAGGCGTTGTAGATGCTGCCCGAGGTCAAGCCGGTCTCCTCCTCCAGCAGCTTGATCGAGAGGCCGGCATAGCCGTGGCGGCGAAAGGCATGCATCGCCTTTTCCAGCACATTGCCTTCATCGAAAGAGCGTCTGCGGCCCATCGGGTGTTCCAGATTGGATCGATAATTTTAGAATATTCATTTTAGAATTTATGTCGAGCGTCTTTTTGCCCCGCCGGGCCGGGCTTGGTTCGCCGCCACCCGGCGTGATAGAAGACCGGCGAACAGGAAGAAACGCCATGAACCACCCTGCCCGCTTCACTCTCCCGCGCAGCGTCGATGAAATCACCGGCTCGCGGCGGCTCAGGCGCATGAGGAAGGCGGACTGGTCCCGCCGGCTGGTGCAGGAAAACCAGCTCACGGTGAACGACCTGATCTGGCCGATCTTCCTCATCGACGGAACGAACAGGCAGGAGGAGATCGCCGCGATGCCTGGCGTTTTCCGCTATTCGGTCGATCTCGCCGCGAAGGAAGCGGAGCGCGCCGCCAGGCTCGGCATTCCCGCCATCGCAACCTTCCCGAATGTTGACATGTCGCTGCGGGACCAGACCGGCTCTGAAATCCTCAATGCCGACAACCTCATCAATCGCGCCTCGCGCGCCATAAAGGAAGCGGTACCGGAGATCGGCATCATTACCGACGCGGCGCTCGATCCCTTCACCAGCCACGGCCATGACGGCATCCTGCGCGATGGGATCATCGTCAACGACGAGACGGTGGAACAGGTGGCGCGCGCCTCCGTGCTTCAGGCAGCGGCAGGGGCCGACATCATCGCACCGTCCGACATGATGGACGGTCGCATCGGCGCCATCCGCGACGCGCTCGACGCTAGCGGCTTCCAGGACGTGGCGGTCATGTCCTACGCGACCAAATTCGCCTCCGCCTTCTACGGCCCCTACCGCGAGGCTATCGGCACCAAGGGCCTGCTGAAAGGCGACAAGAAAACCTACTATATCGACCCCGCCAATACGGACGAGGCGCTGCGCGAGACGGAGCAGGACATTGCCGAAGGCGCGGACATGGTGATGGTCAAGCCCGGCTTGCCCTATCTCGACATCGTCTGGCGGCTGAAGGATACGTTCGCCCTGCCGACTTTCGCCTATCAGGTTTCGGGCGAATATTCGATGATCGAGGCTGCCGCCCGCAACGGCTGGATCGACGGCGAGCGCGCCATGATGGAGAGCCTGCTGGCCTTCAAGCGGGCAGGCTGCGACGGCATCCTCACCTATTTCGCGCCGCGCGCGGCCGAGATCCTGCGGGGCTGATCCGATGACGGCCGACCGCTTCATCGTGCTGGTCGCAGGGTTGCTCGGCGCGGCCGGTATCGCGCTTTCGGCTGCCGCAGCGCATCTCGGCGGCGGCAACCTCGCCACGGCATCCAACATGATGCTGATCCACGCGCCCGCGCTGCTGGCGCTGGGCCTGTTCGGCCGCAGCCCCTTGCTGCGGCTGGGAGCCGCCGCGCTGATGCTGGGCCTGTTCCTGTTTGTCGGCGATCTTCTCACGCGCCATTATGCGGGATGGCGCATGTTCCCGATGGCGGCGCCCGCAGGCGGGATACTGCTCATTCTCGGCTGGCTGATCGCCGCCGCATCCGCCTTCTCGCAGCGTATGCCTCGCCCCTGAGGCGTATCGCGATCTTTCAGATTCGCGCCGCGTGCTTCAGCTTCTTGATTTTATCCATGTCTCCCGAAACCGGTGCCTGCTTTCGAGAGACATGATTTAATCCGGGCTTCCCATGCGGTTCCAGACATCCAGCCCGGCGATCTTGTAAGCCTCGGCCAGCGTCGGGAAGTTGAAGGTGTTCTCGACGAAGAAATCCACCGTACCGCCCAGATTAATGACTGCCTGTCCGATATGGATCAGCTCGGTCGCACCCTCACCGATGATATGCGCGCCGAGCAGGCGGCGATTCTCCAGAGAGAAGATCAGCTTCAGGAAACCCGAGTTCACCCCCATGATGTGCCCCCGGGAGGTCTCGCGGAACCGCGCGATGCCGGTTTCGAAAGGAATGCCGCTGGCGCGCACCTCCTCCTCGGTCTGCCCGACAGTCGAAATCTCGGGCACGGCATAAATTCCGTAGGGAAAACTTTCCGGCGGAGGCGGCAAGGGCATTCCGAAGGCGTGGCACGCGGCCACCCTGCCCTGCTCCATCGAGGTGGAGGCTAGGCTCGGGAAGCCGATCACGTCGCCTGCCGCGTAGATGTTGGGCACGGAGGTCTGGAAGGTCTTGGGATCGACGGTCAGCCGTCCCCGACTGTCGGCCTCGATGCCGACCTTGTCCAACCCCAGATCGCCGACATTGCCGCTGCGCCCGGCGGCATAGAGCACGATTTCGGAGCGGATCGTGCGCCCGTCGCCAAGAACCACCTCGGCATGATCGGGCTTGGCGACGACATCCTTCACGGGAGTGCCCAACCGTATATTCATGCCGCGGTCGCGCATCTGATGGATGAAATCCTCGACGATCTCGTGGTCCACGAAATCGAGGATCGTCGGCCGCGTCTCTACCAGCGTCACCGGCACGTCGAGAGCGGAAAAAATGGTGGCATACTCCACCCCGATGACGCCGCCGCCGATGACGGTTAGGCTGCGCGGCAGGCGGCCGATCTCCAATATGTCGTCGCTATCATAAATGCGCGCGCCGTCGAAAGGCACGTGCGCGGGACGGTGCGGCTTGGTGCCGACCGCGATCAGCGCGTTGTCGAAGCTCACATCCCTCCGCTCGCCCTCGTCTGTGACGAGAACCGCATGGTTCGCATCCTCGAAAGCCGCGGTCGCGCGGACGCTGCGCACCGTGTTGCGCATAAACTGATGCTGCAGCACCTCGACCTCATGATCGAGCGTCTTGTGCAAGCGGTCGATGATGTCGCCGACCGAGATGTCCTGCTTGACCCTGTAGCCCCGCCCGTAGAAGCCGCGCTCGCGGAAACCGGAAAGGTTCAGCACCGTCTCGCGGATCGTCTTGGACGGGATGGTGCCGGTGTGGACGGACACACCGCCCAGGCGGCGGCCGTGATCGACCACCAGCACGTCCTTGCCGAGCTTGGCGGCCTGAATGGCGGCGCGGCGGCCGGACGGCCCGCTGCCGATAACGAGCAGATCATAGTGATTCATGTTGCGACCCCAAGCACCTTGTCTTTCCCCTCCCGGAATGACTCGGCACCTCCCTCATGCAGCTAACGCGATCAGGCGTGCCGACTCAACCCGCGCGCCGCGCCTAATCTTGATATCGGGATGGGATTTCCCATCTGAATGTGACAGAGGTCTTACGGGTCGCCTGCAAGCGACCGGAAGGATGTAATGGCGCAATGAGCACACGCACCATCGACGGCGAGATCATGCCAGGCAGGCTGGACGACATCCGGGCCTATGACGGCGTGCGCACGCGGCGCATCCTTGCCTTCTGTATAGACTATCTCATCGTCGGGCTGCTCATCATCCCGGTCGCCATACTCGTATTCCTGCTCGGCATACTCACGCTCGGCCTCGGCTGGATGCTCTATGCCATCATCGCTCCCCTGGTGGCCATTTGCTACATCTGGACCACGCTGGGCGGGCAGAAGCAGGCGACGGTCGGCATGCGCATGATGGGTATCCGTCTCGACCGGCTGGATGGTCGCCCGGTGGATGGGCTGCTGGCAGTCGTGCATTCGGTGCTGTTCTGGGCCGGCAATGCCATACTGACCCCCCTCGTCCTTCTGGTGAGCCTGTTCGCGGACCGCAAGCGCACGCTGCACGACCTGCTTCTCGGCACGGTGGTCACACGGAGCGACGTCTGAGTTCCGTGCCGGGCTCGCCGAGCAGCGATGACGAATAAGATGTTGACGTTTGCGCTGGCGCGCCCATGCTACCGGTAGACTCCGATACCGCAACCCGACGCTCGATGACCCAGCATCAGCCGCAATCGCCACAGTTTTTCCTGACGGCCCCGTCGCCCTGCCCCTATCTTGAGGGACAGTTCGAGCGGAAGGTGTTCACGCATCTGGTCGGCAGCAAGGCGCCGGAGCTTAACGACCTGCTGACTCAAGGCGGCTTCCGCCGGTCGCAGAACATCGCCTACCGCCCCGCCTGCGAGACGTGCCGGGCCTGCGTTTCGGTGCGTATCCTCGTCAATGAGTTCGAGATGACGCGGAACATGCGCCGCGTGCTCCAGAGCAATTCCGATCTCGTCGGCGCGATGTACGGCGCCGAGCCTTCGACGGAGCAATATTCGTTGTTCCGCCAATATCTGGACGCCCGGCATCACAAGGGCGGCATGTCGGACATGACGGTGCTCGACTATGCGATGATGGTGGAGGACACGCATGTCGACACCAAGGTCATCGAATATCGGCGGCGCGGGCCGGACAGCTTCATCACCGGCAAGGGCCAGGGCGAGCTGATCGCCGTCGCGCTCACAGACCGCATGGCCGACGGGCTGTCGATGGTCTATTCCTTCTACAATCCCGAGATGGCAGACCGTTCGCTCGGCACATTCATGATCCTCGACCATATCGAGCGTGCACGCGCGCTCGGCCTGCCGCATGTCTATCTCGGCTATTGGGTCAAGGGCTCGCGAAAGATGGGCTATAAATCGCGTTTTCAGCCGCAGGAACAGCTCGGGCCGAAAGGCTGGGTGCGCGCGGATACACAGCCAGCCGACTAACTGGCAGCATCTCCCCCTGGCCCGGCGAAGCTGTGTCACAGGCGGTGCGAGTCGTAGCCCGGCATGGGCGGCTTGGACCTCCCATGCTGGAACCCCAGATCAGATAGCGGTGGCCCTGCGTGTCACGCGGCAATCGAGCACCAGCGGGCCGGAAAGCGCCTTTATCCGTTCCGGGAGCACGTCGAGCTGGTCCAGCGTCTCGATCAACAGGCCGTCCGCGCCCATCGCCTTCGCCACCAGCGAGAAATCCGGGGTGTCCATATAGGCGTCGCGGATATCCAGCCCGGCATTGTTGAGCAGGGTGATTTCCGAACCGAGCGCCTGATTGTTCATGCAGACGACCAGCAGGGGGATGCGTTCCCGAATGGCGGTATCAAGGTCGCCGAGGGTCATCAGCAAGCCGCTGTCGCCGAGGAATAGCACGGTCAGCCGCTCGGGGCGGCCAACGGCGGCGCCGATGGCCGCACCAAGCCCGCCGCCGACCGAGCCGAATTCCTGCATGTAGAGGAGAGCGTCGGGGCTTTCCGGGAACATGCGGCGCACCACGAAGGACGAGAACCTGCCGCCGTCGCTGACCACCGCGCGGTTCAACGGGAGGAGTTCGTCGAGCCGCCGGATCAGCGCGCGCGGGTCGAGATCGCCCTTCTGCGATTCATCCTCGAACGGATCGGAACGCGGCCGCGCCAGCGCCTTGGCGATGACAGGCTCGGTACGCGCGGAGGACGGAGCGCCTCCCAGCGCCCGCACCCTCTCCAGCAGCGCCTCCGCCACGAGCCGCGCCTCACCGACCAGAGTCGAGCCTACAGGACGATGCCGCCCGAACGCTGCCGCATCGCGGTCCACGTGGATGACATCCGCATCGGACATCAGCGAACGCTTGTCGGTGGTGAAACCGTTAAGGCCGACGCCGATGGCCAGCACACAATCGCACGCGTTGACCGCTGCCTGCACGGACGGGCGGGCGAAGCCGCCGACAAGGCCAAGGTCGCCAGGATGGCCACGGAAATAGCCGCTGCCCGGTAACGACGTGCCGACAACCGCGCCAAGCTCGTCCGCAAGCGCGCGCAGGGCATCTCCTGCCCCGGCGCGCACCGCGCCCCTGCCAGCCAGCAGCAGCGGACGGGCAGCCGCGCGCAGTTTCCTGGCGGCAGCGTCGATAGCCGTCGGATCGGGCACCGCCGGAGCCGGTTCCTCAGCAGGCGGCAGATCCTGCCAGATTACTTCGGCAACATCGAATTCATAAGGCATGACGATTGCGATCGGCCTGGATTCGCGCCGCGCGCGCGCAAATGCAGTGCGCACATCGGCCACTACGGTTTCAGGCGTGGGACGGATGGCCGGCACGTCCGCCGTCTCGAAGAAAGCCTTCCAGGACACCGACTGGACGCGGGCGAACGGATCGCCGGGCTTGTTTATTTCCGAGGAATCGCCGGTCAGCAGCACCATCGGCGTATTGGCCTTGCGAGCCGTGATGAGCGGCGTCAGCGCATTGGTGAGACCAGGACCCTGCGTGACCGTGCAGACGCCGACGCGGCCTGTTGCGCGGGCATAGCCGTCGGCTGCGGCAATGCTGCCGGCTTCGTGGCGCGCGGCGTGGTAGCGCGCGCCGAAATCGTGCTCCATGCAATAGATCACCCGCATGTTCCCCGATCCCATGAGGCCGAAAAGATCGGTCGTGCCTTCGGCCACCAGCACCTGGGAAACAGCCTGCGGGAAATTCAGTGTTCTGACGGCTTTCATAGGTCTCCTCCCTATTTCCATGTCGACCGCATACTGCATGGGCATGATCGGGTCACAATATGAAAAATCATTCCACTTTGCAGAATGGCATTTTTCCCGGCATTTTCGTAATTGCGCGCTCTTTGCCCGCAGCTTTCAAGCTGGAGCGATTATGTGCTAATTCAGGCTTGCCGAGGCGAAATGGCCAACCGCTATAAACGCAAATTCCCGAACGGGGATGCGGCCACTTGCAACATCGTGAGCGCGCGTCAGGACTCTTTCATGATCGAACAGACACGCCGAGAGGCACTTCTCACCTTCCTGGCGGCCGCCGCAGCCGGACTGGTTCCCGCCTCCCTTGCCTGCGCAGCGGAAGCAGACGACCTGGTGTTTGCCGAGCCGCAGCCCTTCTCCTTCGATGCGCTGAAGGCGCGCGCCGAAGCCGAAGCGAGGATGCCTTACAGCGACCCCGTTTCTCCTTTCGCCGACACGCTGGAGAAGATCGACTACGACGCCTTCCAGAAGATCGTGTTCGACAAGGACAAGGCGCTGTGGGCGGACGGGCTGGGCGGCGCGCCGGTGCAACTTTTCCATCTTGGCCGCTTCTTCAAGCAGCCGACGGCGATCTCCGTTGTCGAGAACGGTCAAGCGCGGGAAATCCTCTATCGCCGCAGCTATTTCGACATGCCGGCCGATCATGTCGCCCAAGGGCTGCCGGACAATATCGGCTTCTCCGGCTTCCGCATCGAGGCTCCTGACCAGAAAACCGACTGGATGGCCTTCCTGGGGGCATCCTATTTCCGCTCGTCCGGCGAACTGGACCAGTATGGTCTCTCCGCGCGCGGCGTCGCCATCGACACCGCCATGCCCCATCCCGAGGAGTTCCCGCGTTTCACCGATTTCTGGTTCGAGCGCGTTGCGGGCGAGAAAGACCGCGTGATCGTCTATGCGCTGCTCAACGGGCCAAGCCTGACCGGCGCGTACCGGATCGACTGCATGAAGGACGGCGCCGTCTCGACGGATGTTTCCTGCGCGCTCTATCCACGCAAGACCATCGCCCGGCTTGGCGTCGCGCCGCTCACCTCGATGTTCTGGTATTCGGAAACGAACAGGTTGCAGGGCGTGGACTGGCGACCGGAAATCCACGATTCCGACGGGCTGGCGATCTGGACCGGCGGCGGCGAGCGCATCTGGAGACCGCTCAACAACCCGCCGCGCGTCATAACCAATTCCTTTGTGGACCAATCCCCGAAAGGCTTCGGGCTGCTCCAGCGCGACCGCGAATTCGCGCATTATCAGGACGACGGCGTGTTCTATCACCGGCGGCCGAGCGTATGGGTGGAGCCGCTGGGCGAATGGGGACCAGGTGTGCTCCAGCTCGTCGAGATACCGACCGACGATGAAATCCACGACAACATCGTGACTTATTGGGTGCCGGATGGAGAAGTCGGCCCCGGACGGCGGCTCGATTTTTCCTATCGTATCCACTGGCGCGCCGAGGAGCCCTTCCCAATGCGTCTTGGCCGCGTGACGGACAGCTTTCGCGGCACGGGCGGCATACCCGGCCAGCCTCGCCCGGCAGGCGTTGTGCGCTTCGTCGTGGACTTCGAGGGCAGCGAACTCATCGGGTTGAAGCGGGGCGAGGTCGAGCCTGTCGTATCGCTTTCGCGCGGGACCAGCGGCCTCAAGGATGCATATCCGGTCGTCGGCAAGCCGGGCATCATCCGCGCGTTCTTCGAAGTGGAAGCAACCGGCGCCGACCCGGTGGACATGCGCCTCTACGTCCGCTCCACCGGAACAGGCGAAGCACTGACTGAGACATGGCTATACCAGCTTTTCCCGGCCGCCCCCGGCCAGGGCTAGAGGCGGGCGACGGCTTTGGCAGCTACATGGCAAGCCGCAAAAAATCGCCCGCTATTTCGCGGGTGAAACAGCGGGCAGTCGTTGCCTGAAATCCTGCTTCTTCGGCAGGTGGTAATCGTCTCGCCCGGCCTCGTAGCCAAGCGGCTAGTCGCCGTTTGCCTGACCGGGAAAGATCAGATCCAGCGGTACATTCAAAATCCCGGCTATCGTTCTGAATGTCTTGGTCGATCCGGTCTTTCCATTCCGCTCGATCTGGGACAGCATGCTTGGCGTTATGCCTGCCAGCGCAGCGAGCTGCCGTCCGTTCAGCCCCCTCCAGCGCCTGACGGCCCGAACCGGATTTTCACCGGCGGCGATGCTGTCGAGCAGTTTCCCCGGCAGCAGAGGGCTCCGATCAGGCTCCGCAGGATCGCCTGGCCTCAGCTTCGCCGCCATCTCAAGCATCCGAAACTCGGATTCCGGCAATACGACGAGGCGTTCGCGGCAACGCGGATGCGTGATGAATTGGATATTGAGCTTCATTCGCCGGAACTTCGCCTGCCACGATCGCCAGTTTATTTCCGTGCGAGGATGTCGCGGATTTCGGTGAGCAGCGCGACGTCGGCGGGCGGCGCCTCGGGGGCCGCCGCCTTTTCGCCCTCCAGACGGCGGCGCAGATTGTTCACCGCCTTCACGATCAGGAAGATG